>ERZ856578.1578-NODE-1578-length-42098-cov-46.980891_pt1 | contig 42098 bp, 40 predicted proteins | sample MGYA00514384_ERZ856578 | MGnify/ENA primary metagenome ERZ856578 (study PRJEB29103, sample SAMN06111958) | human gut metagenome | biome: human gut; feature: ankylosing spondylitis patient; material: healthy_person | host: Homo sapiens | place: China:Hangzhou...
AGTGGCCGGACATCGCGCAGAAAATCCAGGCCGACTTGAAGGAAATCAAGATCGATGTGAAAATCGTCACCTCCGAGTTCTCCGTCATGGTGGATCCGTATCGGAAGGGCGAGCTGCCCTTCCTGGTGATGCATTGGAGCCCCGACTATTTCGACATCAACAACCAGCTGGCCTTCCTGCCGGGCAGCACCGTGGGCGAGCGCGCCAAATGGGCGGCGGACGGCCATCAGGACATGATCGATCTGGGCAACAAAATCATCGGCGAGAGCGACAAGACCCTGCGGGCCCAGTATAGCGAACAGCTGCAGGATCTGATGGCGGAAAACAGCCCCTATGCCTTCCTGCTGCAGCATCCGAAGGTGTACGCCTACCGTACCAACCTGAGCAACGTTTCCTACTGCGACCTGTGCAAGATCCAGCTTAAGGATCTGACTGTCAACTGAATTCCGACTGCGAAAGGACGGCTGCCGGCCGGCGGCCGTCCTTTCGCAGCCATGGCTGCCCCTTTTGCATCCCATACGGCCGAGGGCGGTATAGGATGCAAAAACGGCAGAATGCGGCTGTTTCCCGGCGGGCGGCTCTTTCGCGTCCGCTTATATTCCCTGGAAAGGATGTGCGGCTTTTTGGCTCGCTATATTGCACGAAGACTCGGCCTGATGGTGCTGCTGCTCTTCGGTGTCTCCCTGATGGTCTTCCTGATTTCCCACCTGGTGCCCAGCGACCCGGTGGGCGCTAACCTGAGCGCCACGGCCCAGAACAATCCCGAGGTGGTGGCCGCCTTCAAGGCCAAGTGGGGGCTGGACAAACCGCTGGTTCAGCAATATTTCATCTATGTGGGTAACCTGCTCAAGGGAGATATGGGCAACTCCATCCGCACCGGGCGGCCGGTGCTGGAGGATCTGCTTCAGTATTTCCCCGCGACGGTGGAGCTGTCGGTGTTCGCCATGCTCATCGCCATTGTGCTGGGGATACTCTTCGGCGTGATATCCGCTGTCTTCCGCAACAAGCCGGCGGATCAGATCCTGCGGGGCGTGTCGGTCAGCGGCGTGTCCATCCCCAGCTTCTGGTTCGCGCTGCTGGTGCTGTACGTCTTCTCCAGCCTGCTGGGATGGTTCCCAAGCGGCGGGCGGCTGGATCCCCGGGCGGGGGCGGTGACGGGCGGAACCGGGCTGTATGTGCTGGACGGGCTGCTGTCGGGCAACTTCTCCATGGTGGGGGACGCGTTGTCCCATCTTCTGCTACCGGCGCTTGTGCTGGGGTTCTTCACCATGGGGCTCATCACCCGGCAGACCCGCAGCAACCTGCTGGAGACGATATCCACCGACTACATCCGCACGGCCCGGGCCAAGGGGATGAGCGAACGGCGGGTCATCACCCACCATGCGCTGGGCAACGCCCTTATCCCGGTCATCACCGTGACGGGCATGGGGTTCTGCAACCTGCTGGGCGGCATGGTGTTCGTGGAGAAGATTTTCGCCTGGCCGGGCATCGGGCAGTACGCGTATCTGTCGGCCACCACCCTGGATTTCCCGGCCATCTGCGGCGTGTCGCTGCTGATCGCCCTGACCTATGTGGTCATTAACCTTGTCATCGACATTCTGTATGGGATCATCGATCCTCGGGTGCGGTATCAATAACTCACAGAATCGAGATGAAAGGAAGGAACCCTCATGGAATTTTTTAAAACGGTATTCAGACAAAAGAATTTTATGTTCAAGCTGGGGATTATCGTCTGCCTGCTGTGGGTGATCGTCGCTTTCATCGCGCCGCTCATCGCCCCGGCCGATCCGCTGGCGCAGAATCTGGACATGCGCTTTCAGCCGCCGGGGGCGGCGCACTGGTTCGGCACCGACAGCCTGGGGCGCGATGTATTCAGCCGGGTGCTGTACGGCAGCCGAATCTCCATCACGGCGGGGCTTATCACCGTGCTGATTTCCTTCGGCATCGGCCTGCTGTACGGCGGGGTGGCCGGCTATGTCGGCGGGATCGTGGATGACGTGATGATGCGTTTCAGCGAGATGATCCAGTCCTTCCCTCCCCTGATCCTCGCCATGGTCATCGCCGCGGCCATGGGGCCGAGCATCGTCAACTCGGTGTTCGCCATGGCGATCATCTGGTGGCCGAACTACGCCCGGCTGACCCGCAGCATCGTCATTTCGGTCAAGGAGAACGACTATGTGACGGCCAGCCGGCTGATGGGGGCGTCCCGGGTGCGGATCCTGTTCCGGGAGATTCTGCCCAACAGCATCGGGCCGCTGGTGGTCATGTCCACGCTGGACTTGGGTAACGCCATTCTGATGTTCTCCGGTCTGTCCTTCCTGGGGCTGGGCGTGCAGCCCCCGACGCCCGAATGGGGCGCCATGGTCAGCGACGGGGTGGCCACCTTCCAGAACTGGTGGATTTCCACCTTCCCGGGCCTCGCCATCTTCACCGTCGCCATGGGCGCCAATTTCATCGGTGACGGGATGCGGGATTATCTCGACCCCAAGCTGCGTCAGCAGATGTAAATTCATAAAAAGGCGGGATTTGCTATGACTCTACTCGATGTATCCAAGCTGGACGCCGTGGGCGCGCCGCTTTACGACATGCGGAAGATCTTCCAGATCGACGCGCCGGCCTCCAAGATATCCTTCAGCCTCATCACCATCCATCCCGGGTCCCGGGTGCCGGAAGTCGGGGACGGGTTCCACTCCGGCGACGAATACTCCTATTTTCTGGAGGGGGAGGTCTACACCGTCAGCGGGGACGATGTGGGCACCGTGGGGGCGGGCATGGCCACCCTTATCCCCCGTGGGGAGCATCACTGGTGCGAAAACCGGACGGATAAGCCCTGCACCCTGGTGTGCATGATGGTGGAGCCGTAAGGAAAGGGATGACACGCGTATGAACAAGCAGCGGCTCCAGCGGGTGCTGGACAACATGGAGGCCCAGGGGCTTGATCAGATTCTGGTCACCTCCACCGCCTCCGTCTTCTACCTGACTGGCTACTGGATCGAACCACACGAGCGGATGCTCGCGCTATACATCGACAAAAACGGCCGGACGGCGCTTTACGGCAACGAGATTTTTGGTGTGGAGGCCACGGCGGATCTGCCGGTCATCCCCCACGCCGACAGCGCCGATCCGGTGGCGGATTTGGCCGCCGCACTCGCCCCCGGCCGGCTGGGGGTGGACAAATTCTGGCCCAGTAAGTTCCTTATCGGCGTCATGGAACACCGCCCCGACATCCGGCCGGTGCTGGGTTCCGGCCCCATCGACGCGGCGCGGCGCTACAAGGATGAGGCGGAGCGGGACGCCCTGCGCCGGGCCTCCAAAATCAACGATATCGTGGTGGAAACCGCCATCGGCGCCCTGGCCGACGGGGCGGTGGAGGCCGAGCTGGCCGCCCTGGTCAATCGGACATACCTGCAAAATGGGGCGGACGTGTCCGACGGGCCGCAGCTGGTCTGCTTCGGCGCCAACGCCGCCGATCCGCACCACGCCCCCGGACACGACACGGTCAAGTCCGGCGACTGCGTGGTTTTCGACATTTTCACCCCCATCCGGCGGTATTGGTGCGACATGACCCGCACCGTCTATTTTAAGGAGGCGGGCGAGGAGGAACGGCGGATTTACGCCCTGGTGAAAGCCGCCAACCAGGCGGGCATCGACGCGGTGCGCCCCGGCGTGCCGCTGCGGGACATCGACCGGGCGGCCCGGCGGGTCATCGAGGAGGGCGGCTACGGCCCCTACTTCACCCACCGGCTGGGCCACGGCATCGGCCTGGAATGCCACGAGCCCCCGGACGTCAGCGCTGGCTCGGACGCGATAGCCGAGCCCGGCATGGTCTTTTCCATCGAGCCGGGCATCTATCTGCCCGGGCGCACCGGCGTGCGCATCGAGGATCTGGTGCTGGTGACCGAAACCGGCTGCGAAGTACTCAACGCCGCGCCGAAGGATCTGCGCGTGGTGGGATAAGACAAAACAAGGAGGAGGATTCCCGCGGGAACCCTCCTCCTTGTTTTGGGTTTTGATATAAAAGCGCTCTCAATTCAGGTTTTGCTTCTGGGATAGGGGGCTTTCTCGTCGGTCAGGCCCAGCAGATAGTCGGTGCTGGTGCCGAACAGCCTGGCCAATTTTATAAGCGATGCAACCGGTATATTACATGTGCCGAGTTCATAACCAGAATATGTCGTCTGATGCACATGCAGCCATTCCGCCATTTCTTTTTGTGATTTATCCGCGTCCTCCCTCAGGCCGCGCAGATGCTCCAACATGGCTTTCACCTCAAGCCTATTATGGCTTAAGGGTTATACCCTTATTGGCTTTTAAGCATATTTTCCTTATAATAAAGTCAATGGAGGAATTCATATGAACGACGACATGCAAAAGTAGATAAAGAAGCACTTTCGTCAAATGGATACGCTCTTTCAACCATACCAACTAGATAGTTTTCTTCGGACTCCGGACGATGCCCTAGAAGATACTTTTTTGAATTTACGACGCCCGTTATTTATCATTGTCTTATTAGAGATCCCTATCTCCTATATCTTTTCGTGCAACAGGGCTGGCACGCTTTGGACTGTATGGCATGGTGTCTGCTTCGATGCTACCACGCCTATAAACAGCCATAGAAAACTCCCGGCGGGCAGGCCCGCCGGGAGTTGATTATTTCAGGAACACCAGGGCCGTCATGCCCGCGCCGGTGTGGGTGCCGATGATCGGGCCGATTTTGGAAATCAGCACGTCCTTGACCAGGCCGGTCTGCCGCACCAGGTCCGCCAGGGTTTCGGCGTCCGCCGGGTTATCGGCGTGGGCGACGATGGCAGTCTGCCCCTCCAAATCCTTCCCCTCGGCCGATAGGCGGCTCAGGACGTATTCCAGGGCCTTGCGGCTGCCCCTCACCTTGGCCATTACCGTCAGCTTACCTTCCCCGTCCACACTGAGTATGGGCTTGATATTCAGCGCGGTGCCGACGATGGCTTCCACGGCCGAGATGCGGCCGCCCCGTTTGAGGTGGTTGAGATCGTCCACGGTGAACCAATGGGCCACACGGGTGCGGTACTCCATCACCCAGGCGGCCAGCGCCTCCAGGGACAGGCCCTCCAGCCGTTTCTTCGCCGCGTAGTAAACCAGCAGGCCCTCGCCGATGGAGGCGCACAGGGAGTCGATGACGACTACCCGGCGGCCGGGATATTTCTCCTCCAGCTGCCCCGCCACCAGGACGGCGTTGTTCACCGTGCCGCTCAGGCCGGAGGAAAACGCGATATACAGGATATCCTGACCCGCCTGCAGAACCGGCTCGAACAGATCCTCGTAGACCACCGGGGTGATCTGGGAGGTGACAGCCGGCGCGCCGGCCCGCAGCTGCCGATAAAACTCCTCCAGGGACAGCTCCCTCTCATCCTCAAAATGGCGGTAGCTGTTCTCAGCCAGGTCGAAATGCATGGGGATGACCTGTATATCCAATTCCTCAATAGTCGTATGGGGCAGATCCAGCGTCGCGTCGGAGAACAGTTGGTAGGCGCTCATTCTCGTCAATCATCCTCTCTGAAAATACACGGATATATCCGTCAAACCGACGGCCCGAACTATTTATTTTGACAAACAAAGCATGTTTGGAGTTTTTACGGCGGATCGGAGGTTACCGGCCATTGAGCTCGGCGAAAAAGGTCACCGCTTCTTTTTGGGCTTTCGCGTGGTAGAGCGCCTGATCCGCTTTCTTGAACAGCTCCTGGAAAGCTCCGGCATCCTGCGGGAACAGGGAAACGCCGATGCTGGTCGTACAGACAAAATCATCGACCTGGAAGCGCGTCAGGCCCGCCAGCGTGTCACGCAGCCAGGCGTCGTCCGACAGGTTCTGCACCAGCACAATAAATTCGTCGCCGCCGAACCGGCCGCCGACATCCGTTTGACGAAAGGTCCGCTTAATCCGCCGAGAAATCGCTTTCAGAATTTTGTCGCCTTCATCGTGGCCGTAGGTATCGTTAAAGCCTTTGAAATTATCGATGTCCAGCAGCACCAGAGCGTGCCGCCGATTATCCTTGGACAGAATATCCTGGATGACCGTGGCCGCGTAGTCCTTATTGTACAGGCCGGTGAAGCGATCGAGATTGGCGGCCTTTTTCAGCCGGTCGGTTTTTTCCTTAATATCCGTGATGTCGGTGACAACCCCAATCATCCGGACCGGCCGGCCGTCCTCCAGGATGGGGGTGACATGAATCCGGCACCAGACAAACGCGGACTGGCCAGCCTTCATGCGCGCCTCATAGACAGCCGGCTCCCCCTTCAGCACACTGGCAAAGGCCTTGGCGATGACCTCTTCATCGTCCGGATGGAAAAAATATCGGCTTACCTGCCGGCGGTACTCTTCCGGCTCCAGAAGGCTGAACGGCTGCACATCCCGCAGGATTTTCTCGCCGGACACGCCGAAAATGATTTCCGCATTTTCAAAAAAGGTGTACAGCTGCCGGAGCAGATCCACCTCGAAAATACAGATTTTCGCCGCGCTCAGCGCAATATGCAGCCGCTCTTTGTACGGCTCGATTTGTTCGGTATCGCTTTGGCCCGTTAGTCTCATTGCCGTACCCATTCTCCAGTCATAGGTCTGTGCGTGTCAGCAGCGCCACGCATTCCACGTGGGCGGTGCGGGGGAACATATCCACAGGCGTCACCTGTCTCACGGCATAGCCCCGCTCGCCGAAAACCCGCAGATCCCGCGCGAGAGTGGCGGGGTCGCAGGAAACATAAACCACCCGGTCGGGCGCCATGAGGGCGACGGTATCCACCACCGCCTCATCGCAGCCCTTGCGGGGCGGGTCGAGAACCACCACGTCGGGGCGCACCCCTTCCGCCCGGAGGCGGGCGGCCGCCTGGCCGGCGTCGGCGCAGAGGAAGCGGGCGTTTTCAATGCCGTTGTCCGCGGCATTGCGGCGGGCGTCCTCTACCGCCTGGGGCACCACCTCCACCCCGATGACCTGCGCGGCCTGCGCGGCCATGGACAGGCCGATGGTGCCAGTGCCGCAGTACAGATCCAGCAGGGTTTCCTTCCCGGTCAGCGCGGCGGCCTCGGCGGCCAGGGCGTAGAGCCGTTCCGCCTGCTCCCGGTTGACCTGATAAAACGAATGCGGGGACAGCCGAAAACGCAGGCCGCACAATTCGTCGGTGATGGTACCCGGCCCCCACAGGGGGAAGGTCTCCTCCCCGAGAATGACGTTGGTGTCCCGGCGGTTGATATTGACCACCACGGTGGCAAGACCGGGCGCCCGCTCCCGCAGGGCGCTCACCAGGCCCTTGGTATCGGGCAGCTTGCCGGAGGTACACACCAGGCAGACCATGATCTCCCCCGTGGCCCGGGCCTGCCGTATATAGACATGGCGCAAAAGGCCCTGCCCGCTCTCCTCGTCATAGGCGGGAACGCCCGCCCGTTTCGCCCAGCGGAGCACCTCGTCCAACACATCTCGGAAGATCTCCGGCTGCAGACGGCAGTCCCGCTGCTCGACAACCCGGTGGCTGCGGGGAGCGTAAAAGCCGGCTAGGAGGCGGTATTCGCCCTGGGCCACCGGATACTGGGCTTTGTTGCGGTATCGATCGGGGGCGGCGGCGCCCACGATGGGACGGGGAGCCATCTCCAGGGCACCGATCCGCTTTAACGCGTCGGCCACCCGCTGCTCCTTGACGCGCAGCTCGGCCTCATAGGACAGGTGCCGGTAGGCGCAGCCCCCGCAACGGCCGAAGGCCGCGCAGTCCGCCGCCTCGTCCGCCGGCAGCCGGTCGGCGGAGGGCTCCAGCAGCTCGCTCATCCGGCCGAAGGCATGGGTTTTCTGCACCTTGACGATATGGCAGCGGATCCGATCGCCCACAGCCGTAAAGGGAACGAACACGGCCAGGCCCGGCGCGCCGTCCTCCTGGACCCAGCGGCCCACGCCGCTGCCCTGCGCGGACATGCCGGTGATGGCCAGCTCAATCTCCTGATTCTTTTCCAAAGGCATGCCGTCCCCTCCCAATCTTTTTTATTGTACACACTTCCCTGACAAATAGCAAGAGATTTTCATAAAAAGCGCAAAGGAGGCGGCCGCCGAACGGCAGCGCCTCCTTGTCACAGGATATCCTATTTAACCGAGGTCTTTTTGGTCATCAGCCACCGGGCCGCCACCAGGAAAGCGGCGGCAAGGAGGAGATCCATCGCCAGGTTGCCCATGCCGATGGTGACGTTCATCAGGTCAGACGATCCGCCTCCGGAAATCCGGAGGCTCTCAATGAGAGTCCCCCACATGTTTTCAAAGACGAAGGAGGCGCCGTCCGCGCCGATGCGCAAGCCCAGGGGGACAATCAGCATGGCCACCACCTCCAGCAAGCCGGCCACCATCGTCGTGCAGAAGTAAAAGAGCACGGAGAACAGGACGCTGTTGCTGGAAAAGGTCTTGGTATTGGCCAGGGTGATGGCAAAGTACAGCTCGCCAATGGTCAGGGCCAGGCCAATCAGCATGGACACGCCGACGTAGACGCCCATCGTGACCAGAGAGCCGCCCAACTGTTCATTGAGCCCTTTAAAGAACTCCTGTGCGCCCATCAACTGCATGGTGCCCAGGATAGCGAGCAGGGCCATCAGCATACCGGCGAACAGCAGGACATAGGCGGTAATCGCCTTGGACAGGATGATTGAGCCCTTGCCCACGGGCAGGGTCTGAATGAGGTAGCCCTCGGCGCCGAACACGCCCTTATAAAAGCGGAGAATGGCGGTGATCAGAGCCACCACGACGGAGGCGCAGCCCACCAGGGCCAGGAACACGGCACAGGTGGTGGCCAGCTGGCTGATGCCGATGGCTTTGGCGGCCCAGCCCGCGCCGTACAGCAGGGCCATGGCGACAAGGCAGATAGGCAGGATGAGCAGGCTCGCCCGGAATTCGTATTTCAGCAGTTTCCTCAGCATTTGAAAGCCTCCCTAAAATAAGCGTCCAGGGACATGCCCGACTTATCCCGGATATTGTCCGCGCTGTCCGCCACCAGCAGCTGACCGTAGCTCATAATAATCACATCGTCGAAAATCCGCTCCACGTCGTACACCAGGTGGGTGGAGAGCATGACGGTGGCGTTCTCGCTGTAATTGCCCAGAATGATATCCAGGATGGAATCCCGCGCCGCCGGATCGATGCCGCTGAGTGGTTCGTCCAGGATGTACAGCTTGGCGGCCCGGGACATGACCAGAATCAGCTGAAGCTTTTCCTGCATGCCCTTGGACATGGATTTCAGCTTCATCTTCTCATCCAGGCGGAAACGCTGCAGCATCTCAGCCGCCTTCTGCCGGTCGAAGTCCGCGTAAAAATCGCGGAACATATCCAGGGCGTCCTTGGCCCGCATCCAGTCGCTCAAATAGGTTTTCTCGGGCAGATAGGAAACGATGGACTTGGTATACACGCCCGGCGCCTGCCCGTCGATGGTCACGGTGCCCTGATAATCGCTGATGAGGCCCGTCAGGATTTTAAACAGGGTGGTTTTGCCGCATCCGTTGGGGCCCATGACCCCCACGATCCGCCCGCTGTTCACCGTCAGGTTCAGCGACTGCAGCACCGGCCCGCGGCCGTAGGACTTGTTGAGATTCTCAATCGTAACGAGTGCGCTGCTCATTCTTGTCAACCCTTTCTTGCCGCCCTCCTCTGGCGCGACGCGCGTCGCGCCGGAAAAGCGGAGTTATCCCTGCAGGTACTGCCGCAGCTCCCGCAGGATGTCTTCGGTGGTTTTGTAGCCCATGTGCTCCATCTGCTCGACGAAGGCAGCCATGAGCTCTTCCCCCATCTGCCGGCGCGTCCGCTCTATCAAGGCCGCGTCCCGCGTGATATACCGGCCGGTGGTCCGCTCGCTGAACAGCAGGCCGTCCCGCTCCAGCTCGGACAGAGAGCGCTGCATGGTGTTGGGATTGACCCCGAACTCCACAGCCAACTCCCGCACGGCCGGTATACGCTCACCAGCCGCCCATTGCCCCGACAATATACGCAGCTTAATCTTATTCATAATCTGTGTATATATCGGTGCGCCGGAATCGAACTGGTTATCTGCAAACATCCGCACACCTCCCTTTCGTATTATTGTATTAAGCATCTAATACAATAATACATCTCTTTTCCCATTTGTCAAGGGCTTCATTGGAATTTAAGAATTGAGACTGTCGAAAAAGTATAGCGGAGGGAGGGGGAGGTGTGCGGCACGAAGGCAGAGCCTTCGTGCTGGGAACACGTCAGGGTTCCCTCCTCGCGCAACAATCGCTCGCCCGCAGGCGTCAAAAGTGGGGAAAATCTTTCGATTTTCCCCACTTTTGCTCAGCTTGGCGTAAATGGACGGCGTGAGCCGGACTTTTTCGACAAGCTGAAATCCGGAGCGCGAACGCTCCGGATTTTTTATCCCAATAAGGCTTCGACCTGTTCGACGGAGAGCTTGAAGGGCTGGGCGTACCGGCTCTTGGCGCTTCCGCCGGTGCAGGAAAAGGTTTCGATGACATTCTGCCGGATTTGGGCGGTGCGTTTCTCGATAATACCCCGCAGGATCCGGCATTTGGCTTCCCAGGTGGCCATATTGCCCAGACCCGGCCACCGCTCAAAATGGGCGGGCATTTCGGCCCGGATTTCCGCCACCATGGCGTCATATACGCTCAGCAAGCGCTCGGTGGAATAGGTGGTTTTCAACCGCGTTCCATAGGTGGAAATAAATTTGTCCCGGAAGGCGGTGTTGTGCATCAGGCCGCGCATGAGGTCGGTGCTGAACATATGGCCCACGCCGTGGCCGTTCGGGTTGATAATTTCCTCCACCATGTTCCAGGTATGGGTGGAGGGCCACAGGGCCCAGTCCTGATCAAACACCACCCAGCGCCATTTTCCGCCGGTTGTGCGTTCCCGGTAGAATTTGATGTTGCCGGTGTCGGTGTTGCCGAAAAAGGAGATGGCGATCCAGTAGTCGATAAGCTCATCCACATCCACCAGGGAGGCCACATGGTCGTAATGCGCCTGCTTGGACAGATCGTGGGTTTTGACGTATTGCAGCAGCTCCTTATACGCGGCCAGGCTGCCGGACATGAGGATGCTTTCGCCCTTGATCATATCGATGGCGTTCTCATCCGCGCCGGTACGGTTGGAGACGTAGGATTCGCAGATTTTCTCCCGCAGGTCGTACAGGCCGTAATAGGCGCCGTTGATATACACCACCACCGGACGATAGTCCATGAAATCCACGTCGGCCTGGCCCTTGATCGCGCGGGCCACGAAGGCGTCCCGCAGGTGGGCGTGGGAGCCGTCCTGTCCGGCGTTGCGCAGCACCAGCTCGGAATAGACGTTGGTGGCGGCGCTCTGCCCGAACAGGGGGTAGCAGAACTCCTTGGGGCCGTACCGATCCCGCAGGTTGATGGACAGGCTTTTTTGATCCATCGCGCGGCTGAACTGGCCGAACACCTTGACGCCCGCGTTGAATTCCAACTGGGCCACGCCGTTTTCGTCCACATATTCAAAATGAACCGGCCGCTCCCAGTCCTTCCAAAAGTTCGCACCGGTATGGGGAAAGGTGTCGGTATAGCCGGGGCCCTTTTCGAGGATGCCGGTGTTATAGTCGAAGAGATTGGCCGGATCGGTGGACAGGAAGATGACCGGCATGGCGTGCCGACGGCCCACCAGATAGCTGCCCGCGCTGTCCTCGGAGGGGAGGCGTCCGTCCATATAGGCCCGGGCCCGGATGGTGACATTCTTGGACACGGCGATGTCCCCCTGATACACAGGAGAACTCGCCGTGGGCGTGCTGCCGTCGGTGGTATAGCGGATGGTGGCGCCGGGGCAGGTGATGGAGATCTTGCCGCCGCCCTCCAGATACCCGCTGGGCGCGGAAAACACCGGCGTGGGCGCAGGGCCCTTCAAGCCGACGGCGGGATTGGCCGCGCCGGGGGTGGGTTTATCGAAATAGTACACCTGCGGGTCGGCGTCCGATACCCGGCCGCTGGATTGGGCGTCGTCCAGGCGGCCGGACTGCACGTCGTCCACCACCCGGCCGTCCGGCGCGAGGAGATAGAGATGCTCCCCATACCGGCCCAGGCCCATAGCGATGAAAATCTCCTTGGTGCGGGTATTGTAGCTGTCCGTATCGCCGCAGAAGACGAGCTTGTATTCTCCCGGCGCCAGCTGGACGTTGGGAAGGGTTTTGTACGCGGCGGGAGCCTCTTGTTTAGAAAGCCTGTAGCCGTTCAGGCTTACAGGCTTGTCTGTGGGGTTATGCAGTTCGATATAGTCGTAATACCGGCCGTTGGCCGCCTTAACGCCCGTGCGGTTGACCGCCGCCACCTCGGAAATAACGGTCTCCTTATGTTTCGGATACCGGGCGCTGTCGATGGAATCGAAGCTCTGGGTATCGTTGGCCTTGCCGGGGGTGGGCTTGGGATAGAACACCCATTTCCCCGCGTCCTGCGCCGCCCGGCCGCAGGACAGGTTGGAGGTCAGGTCGTTGACGGTGCAGTCGTCCACCTTTTTGCCGTCGGCCGCGTACAGCGTCAGGCTGGGCTCCTTACCAGAGAGGACGAAATCCGCATGGAGGGGGCCGCCGGCCGTATAGGCTTTGGCTTTGCCCGACAGGTAGACCACCTGATAGCCGCCCGCCGGGATGGTGACGGCGGGGAACATCCATTTATCGGTTTTCGCCGGGTCGTCCGACAAGGTGAAGGAGGCCAGGGACAGCTCCTTGTCCCCGTAGTTATGCAGCTCCACCCAGGCGGTGAACTCCCCGTCCTCGTCGGCGAGGGTGACGCTGCCCTTGGTGGCGTACTCGTTCAGGCGCACCTTCGCGTCGGCGGCGGCCACCCCGTCGCCGCGCACGGCGGGGGTGTAGGTTTCCGCATTCGCGGCGCCGGGTGTGGGCTGCTTGAAATAGACGGTTTTCCCTTCCGCGTCGGGGCCGCAGGTGGTATTATCCGGCAGATCCCGCACCTCCACGCGGCTGATCTCCCGGCTATGGGGATCGTAGAGAACAATATCTTCTTTTTGGGAATTGATGCTGAAGGGCATATGAACGACCCGGTTCTCCGCGTCCACCCGCTCCGTGCCGGAAGCGAAAACCACCAGATAGTCCCCGGCCCCTATCTCCATCTCGGGGAAGACAAATTTGCCCTTTTTCCGCACGTCGTCGGTCAGGGAATAGCCCTTCAGGTTAATGGCTTTATCCGTGGGGTTGTGCAGCTCGATCCAATCGGGGTAATTTCCCTCGTCGTCCGCGAGCGCGCCGTTATTCTTGGCCATGACCTCGGAGAGGATCAGGCCGCCTGCGGGAGCGCCGCCCGGCGCGCAGGCGGAGAGAAGCAGCGTTAGGAAAAGCCCTAGGGCCGCCGGCAGGGCCCAGCGTTTATCAGTCATGGATTCACACATCCTCGCTTTTCGACATGGCTTCATTAGTTCGGAACGGCTTTGACCGTTTCGGAGTGGTTCCATGTTCTCCCAGGCGTTCAAAGGCTTGCGCTGCAAGGCTTTGGAGAACGCCGTAAGGTTATTATACCAGAGCAGGGGGCCGGGCACAAGGTGCCGCAGCAAGTTTTGCATCCCGCTTGCAAATGTAAAGAACCGCAGGCGGCCCGCATCCGTCGGCGGGCCGCCTGCGGAAATTTACGCCAGCCCCAGCAGGCGGGCGCCGTTTGCCACCAGCAGGCAGACGAGCATACCGATGACGGTGGGGACGGCGAAGGAAACCGCCGTCCACTTGAGGCTCTGGGTTTCCTTATGGATGGTCATGCAGGTGGTGGAGCAGGGCCAGTGCATCAGGGAGAAGAGCATGGTGCACACGGCGGTCAGCCACGTCCAGCCGTTGTTGGTCAGCAGGGTGTGCAGCTCGTTAAGGTTGCTCATGTCGGTAAGGCTGCCCTTCGCCATGTAGGCCATGATGACGATGGGAATGACGATTTCGTTGGCCGGAAAGCCGAGGATGAAGGCCATCAGAATGGTGCCGTCCAGACCCAGCAGGCGGCCGAAGGGGTCGAGAAACTGGGAGCAATGGGCCAGCAGGCTCATATCCCCCACCGTCACGTTGGCCATCAGCCAGAGGATAAGCCCCGCCGGCGCGGCCACCGCCGCGGCGCGGCCCAGCACGAACAGCGTGCGATCGAAGATGGAGCGGACGATGACCTTGCCCACCTGGGGCGTGCGGTAGGGCGGCAGCTCCAGCGTGAAGGAGGAGGGAACGCCCTTGAGGATGGTTTTGGACAGCAGGCGGGAAACCAGCAGGGTCATGCCCACACCCAGCAAGATGACCAGGGTCAGTCCCAGGGCCGAGAGGAAGGAGGAGGCGAAGCCGCCCGCCGTACCCACGAAGAACATGGTGATGATCGCGATCAGGGTGGGAAACCGGCCGTTGCAGGGGACGAAGTTGTTGGTGATGGTGGCGATAAGCCGCTCGCGGGGGGAATCGATAATGCGGCAGCCCACCACGCCGGCGGCGTTGCAGCCGAAGCCCATGCACATGGTCAGCGCCTGTTTGCCGCAGGCGCAGGCCTTTTTGAAGTATTTATCCAGGTTGAAGGCAATGCGAGGCAGGTAGCCGAAGTCCTCCAGCAGGGTGAACAGGGGGAAGAAAATCGCCATGGGCGGCAGCATCACCGACACTACCCAGGCCAGCACCCGGTAGACGCCCAGAACCAGAGCCCCATGGAGCCAGGCGGGGGCGTGCATCCAGGTGAAGAAGTCGGTCAGCCGATCCTGAACCCAGAACAGGCCGTCCGCCAGCCACTGGGAGGGATAATTGGCCCCGGTGATGGTCAGCCAGAATACCACCAGCAGCAGCGCGAGCATAATAGGAAAGCCGGTGCGCTTACTGGTCAGGATGCGATCCAGCTTCCGATCCCGCGCGTTGTAGCAGGCCCGGTCGCAGAACACGGCGTCGGAGCACATTTCCTCCGCCCGCAGCACAATGCAGGAGACCATCACGTCCTTAAAACGTTCCGCCGACAGGCCCGCGTCCGCCATGTGCTGTTTTGCCAGAAGGAGGGCGTCCGGCAGGCCGGGGACGTCCATCAGCTCCCGGCCGACGTACGCGCCGACGGCGCGCAGCAGGGCGTCGTCCCCTTCCAGCAGCTTGAGCGCCACCCACCGGCTGTTCAGGCGGCCGTTCAAGGGGCCCTCCAGCAGCGGCTCCAGCTCTGCAATGGCGGCTTCGATGGGCTTGGTATAGCGGATTTTGGTGGGGTGCGTTTCTGCCCCGGTGACGACCCGCGCCGCCGTGTCCATCAACTCATCCAGCCCTTTCCGGCTGCGGGCGCTGGCCCCCACCACCGGCACGCCGAGATTTTCGGACAGCTGGTCGAAATCGATGCGGATATTCTTCTTTTCAGCCTCGTCCATCAGGTTGACGCAGACCACCACCCGGTCGGTGATCTCCATGGTTTGCAGCACTAAATTCAGGTTACGCTCCAGGCAGGTGGCGTCGCAGACCACGACGACGCCGTCCGCCCCGCCGAAGCAGATAAAGTCCCGCGCCACCTCTTCCTCCGCGGAATGCGCCATGAGGGAATATGTACCGGGGATGTCCACCAGAATGGTGTGCATCCCCTTATGGGTGTATTGGCCTTGGGCGTTGGTGACGGTTTTTCCCGGCCAGTTGCCGGTATGTTGATTCAGGCCGGTCAGTTCGTTGAACACGGTGCTTTTCCCCACGTTGGGGTTGCCCGCGAGGGCGATCACCTTATCGCCGTCCTCCCGCTGGATGAATAGCCCCTTGTCCGCCGCGCCCCGGCCGGTGGAACCTGCTGTTAATCCCATCTCCCATCCTCCTCGCTCAAGCTAATTTAGCAGGCCTTCGACGACGATCTGGGAGGAATCCTCCGACCGGATGGCGATAACCGCCCCCCGGATCAGATACGCCACCGGGTCGCCCGCCGGGCTTTTCTGCAGACAGGACACGTTCGTGCCTTCCACCAGCCCGATGTCCAGCAGGCGGCGGCGGATGCTGCCGGTGGCCAGCAGTTCGTCCACCCGGACGGTCTGCCCCTCGGCCACGTGGTTCAGCGACATTTTACTCATAAAACTCGTCTCCTAATAATAAGTATAAACGGGAAACAGTGTTGCGCGCGGGAAACTCTTTTTCCCGGAAAGCATCTGTGTTTCCAGATGACAAACGTGTTTCCTGCTACCAACTTATGCAGGTATGTCCCAGTGGGTGACAATTAAGGAGACGATTTTTTGAACGGGGACAAGGAATTTTACACACAGATGGGCTACCGGCTGCAGAACGCCGGCGGGCTGACCGACACTATGGAGGATTATCTGGAAATGATCGCGCGCTGCGCGCAGGAAACCGGGTACGTCAGGATGAACCAGCTGGCGGAAAGGCTGCACGTCCGGCCGTCCTCCGCCTCCAAAATGGTGGGGAAGCTCAAGGAGCTGGGGTTGTTGGACTTTGAAAAGTACGGGCTCATCGGCATGACGGAGGAGGGGCGTGCCGTCGGGCAGGCGCTGCTGCGCCGTCACGACATTCTGCACCGCTTTTTCTGCCTGCTCAATCGCTCCGCCAACGAGCTGGAGCAGGTGGAGCGGGTGGAGCATTTTATCCACCCCGACACGCTGGAGCACCTGGAAGCCCTCACGCAGCGGCTGGAAGCGGAGGACAAGACATAAAAAAAGCACCGGAAAAGCCGCTTGGCTTTCCCGGCGACGGTATGGCGGCTGTCAGACGGCGGCGATGAGTTCCACTTCCACCAGCACGTTTTTGGGCAGCTGTTTGGCCGCCACGCAAGAGCGGGCGGGCTTGCTGACGAAATAGGCGCCGTAAATGGCGTTGAAGGCGGCGAAATCCGCCATATCGCTGAGAAAGCAGGTGGTTTTGATCACGCTGTCGAAGGAAGCGCCCGCCTCCTCCAGCAGGGCCGCCAGGTTCTTCATCACCTGCTCGGTCTGGCCCTCGATGGTGTCCGCCTCCACCTGGCCGGACGCCGGGTTGATGGCGATCTGGCCGGAGGTGAACAGCAGCCCGCCGTGGACGATCGCCTGTGAATAGGGGCCGATGGCCTCGGGGGCCTTCGCGGTATGAATGGTTTTCATCAGTAGGTCCTCTCCTTTACGATTAAGGTATAGCCCGCGTCGACGAGCGCTTTCTTGATTTGCTCCACGTGGGCGTGATCCCGGGTTTCCAGCACAAGCCGGAGGTAACAGGCGTTGATGTCGGTGTCCAGATCCGCCCGATCGTGGTAGACCGACACCACGTTGCCGCCCTCCCGGGCGATGATCTCGGACACGCCGCTGAGCTGGCCCGGCTTGTCGGCCAATTCGATGGTGATGTCCGCCGAGCGGCCCGCCTTGAGCAGGCCGCGGCTGATGACCCGGGACAGGATGGTCACGTCGATGTTGCCGCCGGACACCAGACAGACCACGTTGCGGCCCTCCACCGGGATTTTATTGAACAGCACCGCCGCCACCGAAACGGCCCCCGCCCCTTCGGCGATCAGCTTCTGCTGTTCGATGAGGGTCAGGATGGCGGTGGAGATTTCGTCGTCGGTTACGGTAACGATTTCATCCACGTACTTCTCGCACAGCTCGTAGGTCAAGTCGCCCGGCGTTTTGACCGCGATGCCGTCCGCGATGGTGGACACCTGGGACAGGGTTTCCTTCTGGTGCTTTTGCAGCGCGTTGACCATGGAGGCTGCGCCGCAGGCCTGTACGCCGTACACCTTGACGTGCGGGTTCAGGGATTTGATGGCGAAGGCCACGCCGGCAATCAGGCCGCCGCCGCCCACCGGCACCACCACCGCGTCCACTTCGGGCAGCTGATCGAGCAGCTCTAAGCCGATGGTGCCCTGCCCGGCGATGACGTTCTCGTCGTCAAAGGGGTGGATGAAGGTATAGCCTTTCTCGTCCCGAAGGCGCAGCGCCCGCTCGTAGGCGTCGTCGTACACCCCGTGGACGAGCTCCACCTTCGCGCCGTATTTTTTGGTGGCCTCCACCTTGGAGATGGGCGCGCCGTCGGGCAGGCAGATGATGGATTTGATCCCGTTCTTGGTGGCGGCGAGGGCCACGCCCTGGGCATGGTTGCCCGCCGAGCAGGCGATAACGCCATGGGATTTCTCCTCATCGGTCAATTGGGAAATCTTATAGTAGGAGCCGCGCACCTTGAAGGAGCCGGTTACCTGCAGATTTTCCGTTTTCAGGTACACCTTGCCGCTGGGGTTGATGTTGGGCGCGTGTATCAGGTCGGTCGTGCGGATGACGTTTTTGAGCACGTACGACGCGTGATACACCTTATCCAGAGTCAACATAGCCATGGCCTCTTTCCTGTAATATAAAAAGCTCCCGCCTCTGTTATAGAGACGGAAGCTTCTGTTCCGTGGTACCACCCTACTGCGGCCGCAAGCGGCCCTCGCCCGCATCGAGCCGGAACAACCGGCGGTAATGCGCTCTCCTGTAACGGGAAGAACCCGTATCCGCTTACTGGGCACTGGGCGGTTCAGCGATCCGCTCGGGGGCGATGGTCCGCCTGCCGGCCTTCTGCCGCCTCACAGCACCCGGCGGCTCTCTGAAAAAAGGTTCGGCGGGACAACCCCGTCACAGCGTTTTAAGACTGTATTTTCTATTAGAATACGCCTTTTCGCGGCCCTTGTCAACCCCGATCTTTAAAAACCGCTCAGGCCAGCAGATGGCCGAAACGCGCTTTCACCAGCGCGGTCTTCAGCGGCACGTACAGGATCACCGCTCCCACGATGGAGACCGTGCCGTTGATGAAGGTGGCCGGCAGGCTCATCACAGAGGCCAGCATGGCGGCGGGCAGCGCCGCGCCGCTTATCGTCTTGGTGATCACGCCGCCGACAAACTCCCCCACCACGTTGAAGGCAATCCCCGCCGTGGCCCCCAGGGCGGCGAACAGCGTTTCGTTGGTCAGCTTTTCCGTGCGGCAGGCCGCCACGGTCAGCGCTGACAGGAGAACGCCGATGATCAGCAGCAGCACATAGGAAATATCCGCCGCCTTGGCCAAGAGCGACCAGCCCGCCAGCTTGCCGATGAGCACCGTCAGCCCCAGAGCGAGCGAAACGCCGCCGGCCACGCCCAGGCCGACGCGCGGATTGCGTTCCGGATGGCGGCGGCCGACGCGGGCGATCAGGCCGGTGAACAGGCCGATGCCGAATTTCAAAATGAAGGTTTTGATCGAGAGGACGCCATACCCGCCCACAATGTCAAACAGCCCCATGCCGATGGAGCCGGACAGGCCTCCCTGCCAGCCGCCGATGAGCAGAGCGGCCAGGATGGTGACCATATTGCCGAAGTGGATAAACGGATTGCCCACCGGCGCCGGGTAAGGAATCCGGATAAGCCAGATGGCCACAAAGGACAGCGCGGCAAACATGGCGATCAGCACCGTCTGCATAAAGGGAGACCGGCGGTTGTTCAGCGTATGCGGGCTTGGCTGGTTCATAATTCATTCCTCCGCAGGGGGCTTTATCGTCTTTCCCCTATCGTTTCGTTCTCTGGCATCATAGCACACGGCTCAAAAAAGTCAAGCCTTTGCGGTCCATGGCGTTTTCCTGCCGATTTTCTGTCAAAATTGTTTCCGAAATTTAAGAAGTTGTACATCTTTTGTTTATGGTTATTACACAAGCCTGCGGTATCATATATTCATACCAAGAACGAAAGGAGGCGCAACCTGATTGAATACGGAAAACCCGGCAGGTCAGGCGAACGTTCTGGTGTGTGTCACCGATCAGCCCAGCTGCCGCCGGCTGATTCTCGCCGGCGACGCCATCGCCCAGAAATACCAGGTTCCTGTTAAAGTCGTTACCGTATTGAAGCCGGGGCTGGTTTCTTCCAAAACCGCCGATGTGCTGCAAACCCTGTACAATATCGCCGGGCGGCTGGGAGCCGAAATGACCGTATATTTTAACGACAGCCCCGCGCTGACCGTGGCGGTGCACGCCCGGCAGACCAATGCCGTGCACATTGTCAGCGGTTCGCCGGGAACCGACGGCAACACCTTTATTGAAACCATCAAGGGGCTTTTGCCCCAAACGCCGATGACCATCGTGGACAACGAGCAGCGGATGATCACCTTCCCCTCGTTCCCGTCCAGTCTGCCGGCGCGTGAAGAGCATTATCGTGTTTGATATAGATATGGGAGGTTTTTAAACCGTACAAAAAGGGATCGCCCCGGGGGGCGATCCCTTTTTGTATTTAACCCGCTTCGCTTTGTTCAAACTGGGAATTGTACAGGTTGGCGTAGAAGCCGCCCGCCGCCAGCAGTTCCTCATGGTTGCCCTGCTCGACGATGTCGCCGTCCTTCATCACCAGGATGAGATCCGCGTCCCGGATGGTAGACAGGCGGTGCGCGATGACGAAGCTGGTTCGTCCGCGCATCAGATTGTCCATGGCCTTCTGGATGCGCACCTCGGTGCGGGTATCCACCGAGCTGGTGGCCTCGTCCAGAATCAGGATTTTCGGATCGGCTAGGATGGCCCGAGCTATTGTCAGCAGCTGCTTCTGCCCCTGGGAAACGTTGCTGGCCTCCTCATTGAGAATCATGTTGTAGCCGTCCGGCAGGGTCTGGACAAAGTGGTGCACGTGGGCGGCCTTGGCCGCCGCAATGACCTCCTCGTCGGTAGCGTCCAGGCGGCCGTAGCGAATGTTCTCCATGATGGTGCCGTTGAACAGCCAGGTATCCTGCAGCACCATGCCGAACAGCTCCCTCAGCTCGCTGCGGTTGAACTGCCGCACGTCGTAGCCGTCCACCAGAATCGCGCCGGTATTGACATCGTAGAACCGCATGAGCAGCTTGACCATGGTGGTTTTTCCGGCGCCGGTGGGGCCAACGATGGCCACCTTCTGCCCGGGCTGAATCTGGGCGGAGAAGTCGTTGATGATGATCTTGTCGGGGTTGTAGCCGAAGTGCACATGGGCGAACTGCACGCTGCCGTCCAGGCCGTCCAGAGACACGGGGTTCTCCACCGTCTGATCCTCTTCCTCCTCGTCCAGGAATTCGAAGACCCGCTCGGCCGCCGCCATGGTGGACTGGAGCAGGTTGCCCACCTGGGCCACCTGGGTCAGGGGCTGGGTGAAGTTGCGGATATACTGGCTGAAGGACACGATGTCGCCGACCTCAATGACCTTTTTAATGGCCAGCCAGCCGCCCAGAATGGAGACGGCCACGTAGCCGAGGTTGCCCACAAAGGTCATAATCGGCATCATCATACCGGACAGGAACTGGGATTTCCAGGCGGAATGGTACAGGGTATCGTTGGTTTCGTTGAAGGTGTCGGTGACGCTTTTCTCGTTGTTGAAGGCCTTGACGATGTTGTGCCCGCCGTAGACCTCCTCCACCTGGCCGTTGATGTGGCCCAGGTATTCCTGCTGCGCCTGGAAGTATTTCTGGGATTTCTTCATGATGAGCCCGATGAGGCCCAGGGAAATCGGCAGGATGATAAAGGTAATGAGAGTCATCAGCCAGCTGATGGTCAGCATCATGATCAGCACGCCGATGATGGTGGTGACGGCAGTGATGATCTGGGTCAGGCTTTGGTTCAGGCTCTGGGACAGGGTGTCGACGTCGTTGGTCACCCGAGAGAGCACCTCGCCATGGGTGCGGGAATCGAAGTATTTCATGGGCAGGCGGCCGATTTTCTCGGACAGCTCCCGCCGCATGTTGTAGGCGACCTTCTGGGACACCCCGGTCATGATGAAACCCTGGATAAAGGAGAAGGCGGCGCTGAGGACATACAGCCCCAGCATAAACAGCAGGATTTCGCCGATCCGGCCGAAGTTGATGCCGCCGCCCTCCACGCCGGTCACCTTGGCGATGAGGCCGTTCATCATTTCCGTAATCGCTTTGCCCAGAATTTTTGGCCCCAGCACCATGAAGGCGGCGCTGGCAATGGCGAAAATCATGACGATGACGATAGCGACGCGGTATTTCCCGAGATATTTCAGTAGCTTTTTGAAGGAGCCCTTGAAATCCTTGGCCTTTTCACCGGCCATGTGCATGCCGCCCATCGGGCCGTGACCGCCCATGGGGCCTCTTCTTTTTGGCGCATGTTCACTCATTGCCCAGCTCCTCCTTTGACAGTTGTGACATGGCAATCTGCTGGTAGACCTCGCAGGTTTTCAGCAGTTCCTTGTGGGTACCCTTGCCGACGATTTTGCCCTCGTCCAGGACGATGATCTGCTCCGCGTGGAGGATGGTGCTGATCCGCTGCGCCACGATGAGCACCGTGCTGCCAGCGGTTTCCTCCTTCAGGGCTTTGCGCAGCGCCACGTCGGTTTTATAATCCAAAGCGGAAAAGCTGTCGTCGAAGATATAAATTTCCGGATGGATGGCGATGGCGCGGGCGATGGACAGCCGCTGCTTCTGGCCGCCGGAGACGTTGGTGCCGCCCTGGGAGATTTCCGAATCGAAGCCGTCCGGCTTTTCACCGATGAAATCCGCCGCCTGGGCGATTTGCGCGGCCTTGTCGAGCTCCTCCTGGCTGGCGTCGTTGTTGCCGTAGCGCAGGTTGCTGGCGATGGTGCCGGAGAACAGCACGCCCTTCTGGGGTACATAGCCGATTTTGGCGCGCAGGTCATGCTGCGACACGCGGCGCACGTCGGCGCCGTCCACCAGCAGCTCGCCCTCGGTGATGTCATAGAAGCGGGGAATCAGGTTGATAAGGGTGGATTTCCCGCTGCCGGTGGAGCCGATAAAGGCGGTGGTCTCACCGGGCTTGGCGGTGAAGCTGATATTCTCCAGCACATTCTCCTCCGCGCCGGGGTACCGGAAGGACACATTTTTGAATTCCACCAGGCCCCTTTTGGCATCGTCGAAGGAGACGGTTTGCTCCGGATCCCGGATGACCGGCTCGGTCTGCAGGACTTCTTCAATGCGGCCGGCGGACACGGAGGCCCGGGGCAGCATAATGGAGAACATGGAAATCATCAGAAAAGCCATGACAATCTGCATGGTGTACTGCATGAAAGCCATTAGGTCGCCGACCTGCATGCTGCCGGCATCCACGCCGTGGGCGCCGTTCCACATAATCAGCACGGTGATGCCGTTCATAATCAGCATCATCATCGGCATCATGGTGGTCATGACCCGGTTGACGAACAGGTTGGTACGGGTCAAATCCTTGTTGGCCTTGTCGAAGCGCTCTTCCTCGTGCTTCTGGGTGCTGAAGGCGCGAATAACCGGCAGGCCGGTGAGGATTTCACGGGTGACCAGGTTGACCTTATCCACCAGCTTCTGCATGATTTTGAAGCGGGGCATGGCCACGGCGAACAGCACGATAACCAAGGTCAGCACGGCCATGACCGCCACGGCGATGATCCATGCCATGGAGGTGTTGGTGTTCAGCACCTTGATCACGCCGCCGATGCCGATGATCGGCGCGTAGAACACGATGCGCAGCAGCATGACGAACAGCATCTGAATCTGCTGGATGTCGTTGGTGCTGCGGGTGATGAGGGAGGCGGTGGAGAAGCGATCCAGCTCGGCGTGCGAGAAGGATACCACCTTGCGGAACACCCGGCCCCGCAGCTCTTTGCCCAGGGAAGCCGCCACCCGGGAGGCGATGAAGCCCACCAGCACGGTCAGCAGCATGCTCAGCAGCGCCAGGCCCAGCATTTTCGCGCCGGTAAGCAGCACATAATTGTTCTGGAGCTTGTCGGTGTCGATGCCCACCGCCTGGTATTCCTGCTTGACGAAGACCACGGCGCTCTGCTCCAGGATGCTATCCGGCATCTCCTTCATTTTGTCGTTAATGGCTGTAATCATCTGGCTGCGCTGCTCATCGGTCATCATGGCGAGCACGTCGAAGACGTCCTTGCCCGCCATCTGGGGCGGCAGGCTCGAGAGCATCTGGTTAGCCATGGCGCCCATTTCCTCGTTGTCGCCCGAGAAGCCCATGACCACCAGCATGGGCTTGCTGAGCAGGCGGCTGAGCGCGTCTATGGTTTCGTCATCCTTGGCCGTGCGCTCATACAGCGGCTCCTTGGCGAGCTGCGGATACTTTTTGAGCGCCTTGTCGGCATCGGCCGCCGTCATGTCGGCCTTATCCAGCTTCTTGTAGGACTGCAGCACCGTATCCTGCTCCGCCTGGGACATGAACAGGAACAGCTTGTTCATTTCACTGACCCGGATGACGGTGGGGGCCGCGTTTTCCACGCCGCCCTGCTGAATGCCCACGTTGACGATATTGGAAGTATACTGGGGCAGGGTCAGGTCGCATGCCGCCTGTCCCACCAGCAGGACGACGATAATCAGGATAGACGCGACAGACGACTTCAAATACTTGATCAGCTTGAGCATAGGTTCCCTTCTCTCTTAGGATTTACAGGCATATCATTCATTCTTTTGGCAAGATTATCCCGGATTTGCATGGCAAAGCGCTTGAGCAGCAGAATTTCCTCCATAGAAAAGCCCTCAAAGCACTCCTCCTCCACCTTTTGAGTGGCGTCACGCAAATCCCGGATGGCGGCCTCCCCCTTTTCGGTCAGGAAAATACGGGTGCGCCGCTGATCCGCCTCGTCCTGCCGCCGTTCCACCAGGCCGTTTTTCGTCATTCGCTGCAGCATGACGGTGACGGTGGAGGCCCGCAGGCACAGACTGTCACACAGTTCCTTCTGATACAACCCGCCCTTGCGATGAATCTCGAACAGAACCGGCACCTGGCCAGGATGAACATCCAGCCGTTCCATCACCTGGTAATTGCGGGCAAAATACAGCCGCATGGTCTGGCTGACGATCCGATGAAAGGAGTTTTCCATCGTCCATTCTCTGTCCACGTCCCGCGCTCCTCTCTGCGGCAGCTCTCCGCGCATCCGCTGTGCGAAGGCCGCCATTTAGTTAGGTGACTAAGCATAAGTTTAGACTTTTCCTTTTTTAATTGCAAGACTTTCCAGAAGATTTCATAATTCTTTAACAAAAAGACAGCCTCAAAAAGTTAGACAGCTAAATAGTTGGATCTTCGTCAACTGTTTTCGTATAAAACAGCAATGGGATCGAAAAATCGCCGCGCATCCGAATTTCAGGATGCGCGGCGACTTTCTGATTGTCAAACACGGCGGCTGCCGTTCATTTGCCTTACGGCTTGTCGGATTCTTTCCTGCCGCGGGCGGCCCAAAACAGCGCCATAAACAGCGCGCCAAACGAGCCGCCCAGTATCAGGCCCACGAAAAAACCGATCATGCAAGCATCTCCTTCGATGTCCATTCGCGGATGTACCGGTTATTTCTGCGGATTGTTTTTCAGAGTGGGATAGGAAGCGGCCTGACTGAAATCCCAGACAGCCGCATCAAAGCCGGAGAGAGAAGCGGCGGATTTCAGAGCGGAGTCGCTTATCCGGCTGAAGCCGTTAACAGTTCCGGAGGTGGCGGAGACCGCATAGCTGCCGCTGACCGAGCCTTTGTTCTCCCCTACGCTGATGGCTGCCTGTACGGCGCCGTACGCCCGGTCGTTGTGCGCCACATAGCAGCCGGCGATGCTTCCGTCCGCGCCGTTCCAGCCGACAAAACCGCCGACACGCTGGTAGCCGACCACCCAGTCCTGCAGATTGGTGTAGCAGTTTTTGATAGTGCTCAGGTTGCCGCCCACCAAGCCGCCGGCGTAGTAGGTTCTCAGCTGTCCCTGATTCACGGCGTTGCGGTAGCCGCTGCTGATGCCGCCCAGAGCATAGCACTCCTCCACGACGCCCCAGTTGCCGCCGGCGATGCCGCCCGCGTAATTGTAGGCGATAACACCTCTCACCTGCTGCGTGGTGCCGGTGCCGATATCGGAGCTGCAGCGACGGATCGTCCCATGATTCTGGCCGGCGATGCCGCCCGCGAAATCGCCGTAGCCGGATCCCGAAATACCGGAGACGGCGTCCCCTTTCACATGCACGTTTTCGATCACCGCGCCCTCGGCGTTGCTGCCTGTCACGGCGCCCACAAAGCGGCCTCCCTCAAACTGGGCGAAATCGAGATTCAGGTTCTGAATCGTGCCCTGGTTGATGGCCACAAAACCGATATAGGTGGCTCCCGTGCCGTACACCGCGTGCAGACCCGAAACCGTCTTGTCGTTTCCATTGATCCGGCCAGTAAAGGGTACGTCGTCGCTGTCTGTCCAGCCAATGGGATTCCAGTAGTTTCCGTTGCTGTTGCCGGTATCGACATCGGCGGCCAGAATAAAGGTGCCGTCCATATCGTCCGCAATATGCAGCAGGCCCGCCTTGGTATCAATGGCGTGGTCATAACCCTCATGGTACAGCTCCACGTTTACGGTCTTGGAGGCGGGCACGGCCGCGCCGTCCGCGGTATCCACCGTAAACTCCGTGCCGACATCGGCGGCAAAACGGTAGGAGAAACCGGGCACGCTGTAGCCGGGAAAGTAATCGCTGTAAAGGATGGTATAGTGGGAATCGTCCTTCAGATAGAAAGTGAATTCCCCGGCGCTTTTTTCGTTGTAGGAATCATAGTAGGCCAGCTTGAACGCGATCGGGCCGTTGTCCGGATCCGTGATATCCTCGTCGCCCGGATCGGGCTGTACGGGATGCCACTCCTGATCGCCCGGATTGGAGGTGGCTGGCGTTTGGTAGGTATCGATTTGGGTGAAGCGGACGACCGGGGTCATGGTGACGGTGTACGTGCCGTCCTTACCCATGGCGGTGTCGGGCGCATCCATGCGGATGACGCTCTCGCCGTCCCGCACCTCATAGGGCCAGAACCAATTGATCGCGAGGTTCTCGCTCATATTCTGAGAGGTACCCAACGTATTCAGAAAAGCGGAGGCGCGCCGCTCCACACCGCCAGGTTCCGTCGTCGCCGCCATGACGGCATAGGCGTTGACGGCCGCGGACAGATCGTCCATGCCGCCGTCCAGGGTGATGCCCACCGTATCGCCCTCGTTGAAATAGTACACATAGGCCCGGTTGTTCAGGGTATCGTACAGATCGCTGTAATACCGGCCGTTGAAATAATAAATCAGCGGCAAATGGTTGGCATTCTCATACCCCAGGGTGTCGAAGTCGACCTTGACGGCCACCTCGCTTTTGTTGGTGAACTTGAATTGGACATATCCCTCCATACCGGGCGCCACCAGCTTCTCGCCGTTGGTGTCATCCTCACCGAACACGCCGGTGTCGTCAGCGGAGGTCCCGAAAATATCGATGGTGGATCCGGTTTTGGTGAGTTCCTGCGTGCCTTCCTCCACCTGTTCGGCGGTGAAATCAAACAGCGACACGCGGGCGGTGTCGGTGCCGTCCACCGTCTCGGTGTACTTCGCGAGCGTACCGCTGGTCAGCACCGTGGTGACCAGCGCCGCCGCCAACAGCAGAGCGCCGGCGCGGGCCGTGTTTTTCTTCTCTTTTGCTGCCATGTCATGACCCTCCAATTATGTTGTTCTGTTGTCCTTATGTACCGGATGAGGCGGTTACCACTATGGTTGCTCTGGACCCCTCCCGCGTCACCACATATTTGGCACCGGTCGCGGTCACGGCCGCCAGCGCCAGCGCCAGCAGCAGGATAAGGACGGCAGGAGCCAGCCGCCGTTTGCGCATCCTATTCACCACCTTATGTATCCGCCTGCACGGCGGTTATGCTCACCTGTATATCGAACCTGCCCGGTGTGTCTGGCACATAGTCCAGCCAATAATACACCGTACGGTTTTCCCCCGCCGGCAAGGGCTGCCCCTCCGCTAGGATGTGTGTTCCGGCTGTCAGCGCCTCTTTTACCGGCGTTCCCGCCAGCAGCCGCGCCGACTTCCGTTCGGGGGAGTCGCCGGTGTATAGGCTCCATGTCAATCGCCCCGCATAGGGCTGCCCGTCCGTGAACACATGCGCTGTAATCCGATAGGCCATGGCCGTCTCGTTGATTTTACCCGCCTCGGTGTTGGAAACGGCAAACGCATAGGTGCCGACTTCGTTGACCGATAAGGGCGCGCCAGCCGCTGTATCGGTGAGGACAACGACGGGCCTGGCGACCCGCGCGCTGTCGGTTCCGCTGGCAAGCGTGTCATACCGGCCCCACGTGGCGGCCGGCACGGCCAGCAGGCTGCACAGGGTCAGCAGCAGGCACGCGCGCCAGCCGGTGTGCCGCCACAGTTTCTCACGTCTCATCATGGTCTGTCTCCTTCGTTTTGAACCGGGAGGTTAAGGTGAGGGGGAGCGAACCCACCCCGCCTCAGCCGGTGTATTTTGCCATCCCGCCGCGTTATCGTCCTAGGTGGGCGCCAGCCCACCGTCGTCCTCTGCCTTGCCGAATGACAAAATACGCCAGCTGAGGTCAAAGAATTTTTGGGGCTGAGCGAGGGGTCACAGCAAGGCGGCCGATCGCGCCATGCTGTCGCATGGCAAGGGAGGCCAACGCCGCTGTGGGCGCTCGCTCAGCCCCAAAAATCGGAGGTTGTTCGCTCCTCCTCACCTTATCGATTGGCGAAGTCGTTTCAAGGCGTGTATCAGCGAAGGGTATACGTAGAGGAGGATGCCGGCCGCCAGCAAAAGCAGCAGACCCGGCGGCGACTTGAAGAAGGACAGAACAGCGCCCAGCCGCGGAATAACCGCCACCACCCGGCCCTCCACCACGTCCGGCGGCACGGGGGACACATCCTCCGCGTTGTTGGCATCCCCTTTGGTGACAAAGCCGGCGGCGGTCCGGCGGGTAATCCGGTGGGTAACCAGCGAGCCGCCGTCATGAAACAGGACGACATCGCCGACGGCGTAATCCGCTTGTTCCCGCACGAGGATAAAATCGCCGGTTTTCATATAGGGTTCCATGCTGCCGGACAGAACCGCCGCCCCGGTGAACCCCAGCAGCTTCGGCGGGCCCGTTCCCCGCAGGGAAACCGCCAGGCTGAACACGCTAAAGACCAGCAGCAGGACAAGCAATCCCGTGCAGATCGCCCGGATGCCGGCTATCAGCCGTTTCATTCCCGCCGCCGTTTACGCCGGAACAGCAGGAGGCACACCGCCGTCAGCCCTGCCGTCATGGCGGCCAGAAGAGACGGCTCCGGGCCGCCCGTGGCAGGGGCGGGACCGTTCTGCTCGGCGGTGATATCCAGGCGAATGGTATACTGAACATCCTCTCCCACTCCCAACAGCGTGTCCTGTTCATCCGACACGGAGAGCCACTGCCATTCGAGCGTATATGTTTCCTTTCCGCCCGCCGGCAATTGGCCGGCGCGGACGGCCAGCGTCTCCGGGGAACCCCACTCTTCGCCGCCGGTATAGCCTTTTTCACTGCGCAGTCGGCAGACCATGGGAAGCTCCCAACGGTTGACTTCCGATACAGCCACATCGTAATCCAGTATGTACGCGGTATGGTTTTCCACCGTGAAGACGTATTGGCCGGACTGGCCGGGAACCACGATTTTTTCACCGTTATACGCCGGGTTGTTGAAAATATTCAAATAATCCATTTGTGTCCAGCTGACGCCGTTCTCCGTCACAGATAAGCCGTCCGCCGCCTTGTCCGGCGCGACCGCCACCGCGCCGCTCTCCGCCGCCGCGGAAAAAGCGCCGCCCGTCAGCAGGAGCGCCAGGCTCACCGCCGCTATCCACATTTTCTCCTTCATCGATAGGATCCCTCGTTTTCTTTTCAGCCTCTGTCGGAAAACGCAGCCGCCCGTGTTCTCCGACAGAGGCTGAACGATATGTTCAGCCTCCGAGGCACGGCCACACGTGCGCGCAATTCAACCGCTTGCTCAGCCGGAGACTGTGGGAATATCCGGATAAGCGGGCGCGTAGCCGTCCGCCCAAGTCTGAGCACCCGCCGCGTCGGCGGTGATGCCGTCCGTGTTATATGTATCGATCTGCGTCATGCGCACCACGGGAGCCATGGTGACCATATACGTACCGTTCTCTCCCAGCGCGGTATCATAGGCGTCCATCAGGAGCGGCTGGGAGGAGGGATCGTCCGTGGTCAACCGGGCCTCATAAGCCCAGAACCAGTTCAGCTGGACGGAGGCTTGGGTATAGGTCACCTTATCCGTCGGCGCGAGGAAGGATGCGGCCTCCCGGCTGACGCCGCCCGGCTCCCCGGCGACAGCCGCCATATTTTGATAGCCGTTGAGCGCGGCCAGCAAATCGTCCATGTCGCCGTCCAGGATGACGCCGGTTTCATCGCCTTCGTGGCGGAAGAAGGTGTACGCCCCATAGGCGCCGTCATACAAATCGCTGTAATAGCCGCCGTTGAAATAGTAAATCAGCGGCAGGCCGTTTTCGTTTTCATAGCCGAGGCTGTCGAACGTCGCCTGAACGGCCACTTCACTCTTGTTGGTGAAGGTAAAGCCGAAATAGCCTTCCATACCGGGGGCCACCAGCTTCTGCTCGTTGGTGTCGTCCGCGCCCATGACGCCGGTATCGTCGGCAGACGTCCCGAAGATGTCCAGGGGCGTGGCCGTTTCCAGCAGCTGGACGGTTTCCTCGTTTTGGTGCACGGTGTAGTCGAATTTCGCCACTCGGGCGGTATCGGTGCCGCTGACGGTGCTGGTATACTTGGCCATGGTTCCGCTGAGCAAGGCTGTGGTCGCCAGGGTCAAAACCAGAACCGCCGCGCCGAGACGGGGCAGGGGATTGCGTTTGGTTTCCATAGGTCAGTCCTCCGTTTCAGATTGTATATACCTATACTGATAGCCGTGTGGCCGGCACCAGCGTTCGGGTCAAGGTTCGGCCGGCGGCGGGGAGTCCGTGAGAGTATCGCCGGCTTTTTTGCGGCCGCGCAGGTGTTTTCGCAGGACATCCCACCCCAGCAGCAAGAGAAAAGGAAGGATGAGAAAGCAGAAGATGCCCGCCGGCGATTGAAGGAACAGAGCCACGCCGCCCATACCCCTCAACCGCATCCGATAACGGCCTATCACCTGTTCGCCGGTGACGGGATAAATCGCTTCGGCACTGGCGCTGTCCGCTTTGACAAAGAACTGCGCGCCGCCGTCGTTGCCTATCGACCGGGCCGTGATGCGGCCGAACAACAGCCGATCGGCCATCCGGTAGGCGATGACCTCTCCCTCCTGCAGCGTGGAGGGTTCCACCCGGATCACCAAGGCCAAATCGTTGACGCCGAAGGACGGCTGCATGGCATCGCTTTGTATGACCACCGGCGCCACGCTGAAAACCGATGGAACCTGGTCCGGATGCAGGGCGCCGTCTACCAGCAGGAGCAGATTGATGACGAGGACGGGCAGCAGAACGACGCACAGCACGATCCCCAAAGCCGTCGGCAGCCAGCGCCGCCAGCGCTTTTTTGAAGCAGCTTCCGGCGCGGCGATTCTGCTCCATACGCGCCGGAACCAGTCAAGCGCTTTTTTCACGCGGCGGCTCCTTTCCGGATGAGGGCTTCTTATCGGCGGCCGACTGCGCATACAGCATCGCCTTGGCGACGGCGAGCAGCAGCCGCTTATTCTCCGTGCCCAGCCGGCAGAATCCCGCGCAGAGCTTGTCTGTTTGCCTGGGAGCGTTCATCATGCTTCTCACCCTCTTATTTCAATCGGGTTACTAACTATGTAAGTAATATATCATAACATAGTGAAAATGTCAAGAATATAATTGCCCTCTTTTATGAGAGGCAAGCACGTGGGACGCTTGCTTTGTCAACGAGGCTATGGTATCTTTATAAAGAATAAATCTGAACGTCTGCGGGAAATCCTAAGGTACCAAACGCGTTTTTCCGCGGGGCCGCTTTTTCCGCCCGACAAGTAAATGACTGATTAAGAAGGTGATGTTACGTCTATTAATCTGCGGATTAAGGAACTCCGTCAATCCTTACAGCTGTCGCAGGCGAAATTCGCCAAGGCGATTGCGGTTTCCAACGGCTATATTGCGGGAATCGAATTGGGAAAACGGACTGTAAATGATCGCATGGTTATGTTGATATGCGCCACGTTTCATGTGCGGGAAGATTGGCTGCGGAACGGCGAAGGCAGCATGTTCGAGCAGGAATTGGAGCAGGAGCTGGAACAGCTGAAACATCTATTCGGTCAGCTTCGTCCCGAATTTAAGGAGTATGTGCTTAAAGAACTGCAGAATCTGCTGGAACTGCAGGATAAAGCGGACGCCTACCGACGGACTAAATAATTTGTTTGATCCAATTTTTCCCAATATAATTCGAAAATAAATAGAGGCAGGCATACCGTTCGATATGCCTGCCTCCCGCTGTAAAAAAGCGGGGAAGACTGCTCGTCTTCCCCGCCCGTATTCGATTGCTCCGCCGTTTATTTCCGCAGTTCCAGCAGCTTTTGCTTGAGCTCGCCTTCCATGCGGCCCAGCTCGGCCTCGGCGTCCCGGCGCTTCTGTCGCCCCTCTTCCTGAATGCGCATCACCTCGTCCAGGGTGCTAATCAGGCTTTCATTGGTATGCTGGAGGGTCTCGATGTCCACAATGCCCCGCTCCGACTCCCTGGCCGTTTCCACAGTGGCGGTTTTGAGGGCGTCAGCGTTCTTTTTCAGCAGGTCATTGGTCAAATCGGTGACCTTCCGCTGCGCTTCCATGGCGTCCAGCGAGTGGGACAGGCCCAGGGCCAGCACCATCTGGCTTTTCCAAAGCGGAATGGTGTTGACAATGGTGGATTGGATTTTCTCGGTCATCAGGGTGTCGTTGCCCTGCACCAGCCGGATCTGCGGCGCCATTTGGATGGAAATGACCCGGGTCAGCTCCAGATCGTGAATTTTCTTTTCAAAGCGGTTGCACAGCGCGTCCATATCGTTGGCCGCCTGGGCGTCCTCCGGCAGGCCGGACTGCCGCGCCTTTTCCATCAGCTCAGGCAGGATAGTGGTGCGCACCTCGTTGAGGCGGCGCTTGCCCGCGAGGATGTACATGGACAGCTCCTTGAAATAGTTCAGGTTGACCTGATACATCTGATCCAGCATGGCCACGTCCTTCATCAGCTGAATCTGATGGGCCTCCAGCTGGGCGCAGATTTTGTCCACGCTGGTCTCCGCCTTGTCGTATTTGGATTTCATCGCCGCAATTTTATTGGCCGGTTTTTTAAACAGGCTGAAAAAACCGCCCTTGGATTCTTCCTCGGGAGAAAAGGCCCGCAGTTCGGTCACCAGATTGGACACCATCTCCCCGATCTCGCCCATGTCCTTGGTGCGTACGCTTTTGAGGGCGGATTCAGAAAAGCCGGCGATCTTCTGCTGGGCTGCCGCGCCGTAGGTGAGAATCACGTTGCTGTTGGTCACATCGATGGTCTTGGCAAAGTCCTCCACCATCTTTTTTTCCTCGGGCGTCAGATTATTCTCGCTCAAATCCTCGGGAATTTCCTCCGGCTTGGGCGCCAGCTCCGCCATCACCGGCGCCTGAGTGGTCATGGGATCCAGCGTCAGCACCGGGGCCGCATCCGCGGGGGGAAGATTCATCAATTCGTCAGCCATATTCTGCACCAAACCTTTCTATTCTCTTGAAACTACCGGTTTTTCATTCCGTTTGCTCCGGTCCGCCCGGGATTTGCCTCAACGGCGCGCCCGTATCCGCCGGGGCGGAAAACACATCTCTTTGCAGCAGCCCCTCCTGGGACATCATATTTTCCAGCACCTGGATATCGCTGGATATATCCAGCGCTTCCTCCTGGAACAGGTTATCCAGCTGCTTATTGAAAGCCTCCACCACCGTGTCCAGCACCGTTTCGATCTCCTGCATGGTGCGGCGGATGTTTTCACCCCGGATGCCCTGTTCCTCCATATGATCGTAGGAACGCAGGAGCTTGAGCAGGGTGGGAAGATAATACTGCATAAACTTGCGGATAGCCGGGAGCTTATCCGGATTTTCAGAAACCACCTGGAAAATCTGATTGGTTCGAGCCTCGAGTATCCGAATTTTCGCGGAAACCGCCTCATCCTGGATGGCCACGTCGGCCTGCCGCATCTGCTGCAGGTACTCCCGCGCCTCCTTGGGGATCACGGAGGATTTCTCCTGCGCCGCCAGGGCTTCCTGTTCCCGGCGCCGCGCCTCCTCCTGCTCCAGCCGCTTCTGCGCTTCCAGCTCCGCCAAATCCTTCGGCGTCATCCGCACGGCCACGGTCTTATCCGCAATGAGCAAACGGGAAACGATGAACAGGATCAGCGAAGCCGCGGCGCACAGGGCAAAATCCTGCCAGCGGTACAGGGGCAGGAACAGCGCGTACAGCAGCCACCACAGCCCCACCAGGAAAAAGGGCGCCTTGGATTTCTTCTTCACCCATTTCATGGCCATGGGCGGCGCGGCCTGCTGGGTCACCATGGGACGAAGCACGACCGGCGCGGGCTGCTGATAGGGCCGCGGAGTATACGCCGGCGGAGCCTGCGGCTGCCGGGCGGGCGGCGCATAGGGCGGGGTGTTCTGGGTATAGCCGTATGGCGGTGTCTGCCACTGGCCGTTCGGCTGGGCCGGCGGCACGGGCTGCGCCCCCGCGGGCTGAACCGGGTTCTGTCCGTTCTGCGGCTGCTGCCCGGGCGGGTAAGGGGGATACGTATTCATCAGCGGCAAACCTCCCTTCTTATGCCGCATCCGGCGGCGGTATTCTTAAAAAAGCCAGGGAAATGCCCCTGTCGTATCGGCTTGGTATTCCTATTCATTGTACGAAACTTTACAGCCTCTGTCAAGAAAGAATCCGATGAATTTTCCCTTAAGGGACGGTTGCCAAGCCGCCGGAAATTCTCTGCAATAAAAGGGAAAGTCCCTCTTGGCTCTCCAGTCGGCATCATAGAAGAGGGGTGGTCCGTATTAGACCGTTTTCGGCGGGAAGATGCGTAAAAAAGCGGAAACTCTCTTGATTTTTCTTTTCTTTGTGCTATACTAAACTACAACAACGCAGTGATGGAGAGAGTAGGCCGTTTTTTCTTCCACCGCAGAGAGGGGCGTTGCGGCAGCTTGCCGCAGCTGAAAGCGCCCTGTGGCAGCGAACGGCTGAAGTTCACTCCGGAGCGGCGCCGCTCAAACGCCCGGACTTCCGCGGCGCGGTAGGCGGCGACGGCAGGCACCGTTACCGGCCGCAGAAGTGTTTGCTTCGGGCAAAAAGTAGGGTGGTACCACGGAGAATGTGTCTTCGTCCCTTTTCAGGGGGCGGAGACTTTTTTTATTCCCCCGAAAAACCGGACGCTATCCGGGCGGCCCGCACAACAGAGAAAGGCAGGTTATGACGCAATGAAAGAGAAACTCGACGCCCTGCGGGAAAAGGCCCTGCAGGAACTGGAAACCCTGAGCGCGCCCAAGGACCTGGAGGAATTCCGTATCCGCGTCATGGGCAAAAAAGGCACGCTGACCGAGATACTGCGCGGTATGGGCGGCCTTCCGGCGGAGGAGCGTCCCCGGGTGGGGCAGATGGTCAACGAGCTGCGCCAAAAGCTGGAGGAGGCCCTGGCCAGCCGGGAGGCCGCCATCCAGGAAGCCATCAAGCTCAAGCGTCTGGAAGAGGAAAAACTGGACGTGACCATGCCCGGCAAGGCCTGCAAAACGGGAGGGCTTCATCCTCTCAACGCGGTGCTTGAGGACATGCTCGATATCTTCCAGTCCATGGGCTTCGATGTGGTGGACGGCCCGGAGGTGGAAACGGATCACTACATCTTCGAGGCGCTGAACGTGCCCAAGGATCACCCCGCCCGGGACATGCAGGACACCTTCTACCTGTCGGATAATCTCCTGCTGCGTTCCCAGACCTCGTCGGCGCAGATCCGCACCATGGAAGCCCGCAAGCCCCCCATCCGGATAGTCTGCCCCGGCCGGGTGTTCCGCGCCGACGAGGTGGACGCCACCCATTCCCCGGTGTTCCATCAGATGGAAGGGCTGGTGGTGGACAAGGGCATCACCATGTGCGATCTCAAGGGAATTCTCGAACAGTTCGCTCACGAAATTTATGGGCCGGAAACCAAGGTGAAATTCCGCCCCTCCTTCTTCCCCTTCACCGAGCCGAGCGTGGAAGTGGACGTGTCCTGCTCCGAGTGCGGCGGCAAGGGCTGCCGGGTCTGCAAGGGCAGTGGCTGGATCGAAATCCTTGGCGCCGGGATGGTACATCCCAACGTTTTGGCCGGATGCGGCATCGACCCGGAGGTGTATTCCGGCTTTGCCTTCGGCATCGGCCTGGATCGGCTGACCATTACCAAGTACAAAATCAGCGACATCCGCCTGCTGTTTGAAAACGATCTGCGTTTTCTGGAGCAGTTCTGAGAAGGGAGAGTATGCGAGTATGAATATATCTTTAAGCTGGCTCAAGCGGTATGTGGACATCGACGTGCCGGTGCAGGAGCTGTGCGATAAAATGGTGATGAGCGGCTTCGAGGTGGAAAGCATCGAGGATCTGTCCGCCACCATGGACCGTGTGGTGGTAGGCCGGATCGCCAAGCTGGAGAAACATCCGGACGCCGATAAATTGCAGATCTGCCAAATCGACATTGGCCAGGACGAACCGGTGCAGATCGTCACCGGCGCGGACAACGTTTTTGAGGGGGCCCTGGTGCCCGCCTCCCTTCACGACTCCCATCTTCCCAACGGGATGCACATCAAAAAGGGCAAGCTGCGGGGCGTGGTCTCTAATGGGATGCTCTGCTCCGGGGAGGAGCTCTGCCTGAAAGAAGGGGACTATCCCGGCGCGGAGGTGCACGGCATTCTCATCCTGGAGGGCGAATGGGCGCCCGGCACCGATATGCGCGAGGTGCTGCACCTGAACGACACGGTTATCGATTTTAAAATCACCGCCAACCGGCCCGATTGCCAGAGCGTGCTGGGCGTGGCCCGCGAGGTGGCGGTGGCGCTGCAAAAAGAATTCCATCCGCCGGTGCCCGTTTATACGGCCAAGGGAGGGGATATCCGCGATCACATCGATATCACCGTGGAGGATACCGATCTCTGCCCCCGGTACCTGGGCCGGGTGGTGAAGAACCTGCGGATCGCCGAATCCCCCGAGTGGATGAAGCTCTGCCTGCGGGCGGCGGGGATGCGCCCCATCAACAACATCGTGGACATCACCAACTATGTCATGCTGGAGACGGGGCAGCCCATGCACGCCTTCGATCTCCGGGATGTGCGGGGGGGCAAAATCATCGTGCGCCGCGCCAAGGACGGCGAGGCCATCACCACCCTGGACGGCAAACCCCATACCCTGACGGCTGACATGCTGGTCATCGCCGACGCCGAAGCGCCCTCCTGCCTGGCGGGCATCATGGGCGGGCTGAACAGCGAAATCAAGGCCGATACCACCGACCTGTTCCTCGAATGCGCCAAATTCCGCCGGGACAGCGTGCGCCGTACGGCCCGCGCCCTGGGGATGCGCACCGAATCCAGCGCCCGCTTTGAGAAGGGCGTGGACATCGCCGGGGTGGAATACGCCATGGAGCGGGCGCTCCAGCTCATCGACGAATTAAACGCTGGCGACATTGTGGAGGGCGCCATCGACCGGCATCAGGGTCTGCCCGAGCCCCGCACCATCCATGTCACGGCGGACAGCATCAACGCCCTGCTCGGCGTGGAGGTGCCCTATACCGCGATGGTGGATATTCTCAACAGCCTGTGCATCACCACCACGCTGGAAAACGGCTGGCTGACCTGCACCGTCCCCTCGTTCCGGGACGACGTGGAGGGGTGCGCCGATCTGGCGGAGGAAGTCATGCGGGTGTACGGCTACGATCACATCGTGGCCACCCCCATGCGCGGGACCATCGTCCGCGGGCGACGCCTGCCGGAACGGAAAAACACCGATAAAGTCAAGGCCGCGCTGGTGGCCGAACGGATGCGGGAAATCACCACGTATTCCTTTATCAGCGGGAAAGCCATTGAAACGCTGAACCTGCCGGCCGAGGATCCCCGCCGGCAGGCCATCACCCTGCTCAATCCCCTGGGAGAGGAATACTCCACCCTGCGCACCCAGCTTGTGACCAGCATGCTTACGGTGCTGGCCACCAATGCCAGCCGGAAAATCCCGGCCGTCCGCTTTTTCGAGGTCAGTAAGCGGTTCGTCGCCAAGAGCCTGCCGCTGACCGAGCAGCCGGACGAGATCCCGGTGCTCTGCCTCGGACTGTATGGCGAAGGCGAGGATTTCTTCACCCTGAAGGGCGTTCTGGAAAATCTGTTCGCCGCGTTCGGCGTACAGGCCGATTACGCCGTGGCGGCAGAGCCGTACCTTCATCCCGGGCGCCAGGCTTCTGCCCGCTCCGGCGACACTGTTCTGGCCACCCTCGGCGAGATGCATCCCGACGTGGCCGCCAAATATGGGCTGAACGAGCGGGTGTATGTGGCAGAGGTGGAGCTTCGGGCGCTGTTCGCCGCAGCCGGCGGCCCCATCGTATACAAGCCCCTTCCCCGCTTCCCGGCGGTGGAACGGGATTTGGCCCTGCTGTGCGACGATGACCTGCCGGTCGCGGAAATCGAAAAAGCCATCCGGTCCGCCGGCGGCCGGTATCTGGAAAGCGTCCAGCTGTTCGACGTTTACCGCGGCGCGCAGATTACCGCCGGGAAAAAGAGCGTGGCGTACAGCCTGATGTTCCGCTCTCCTGAAGGGACGCTGACCGACGCCGAAATTGAGCCGGCGCTTAAGAAAATCTTCAAGAGTCTGCATGAAAAAGGTTGCATTCTCCGCTCATAATCCCTTGAAAATATGCATAGACTGCTGTATAATGAAAAACATGGACAACTCGTTTTGGAAAACAGAAAGACTTGTTTTCCGTTTATTTTCAGACACAAGCGAGTAATTCCGGCCGTATCCGGTCATATTAACGAATGTCCATGCCGCGTACTACGGCAGACTGGAGGGAGCGTCATGCTGGACAAAACGATGACATTTTCACTGGGTGACGACAAAGAGCAGGAAATGAAAGTGGTGCTGACCACCGTGTATGACGCTCTACGGGAAAAAGGGTATAACCCCATCAATCAAATTGTCGGATATCTCCTGTCGGAGGATCCCACGTATATTACCACCCACAACAACGCCCGCAGCCTCATCCGCAAGCTGGATCGGGACGAGTTGCTCCGCGCACTGGTTCGCTCATATCTGAATAATTGAGCCTGAGAACGGCGCGGGGTATCCGTGCCGTTCTTTTTTCGGCCCGAACCAGAAGGCAAAGCTTTACAGCAGCCCTGAAATATGGTATACTGATGGTTAAGTGAGTCAAAATGGCCGGTACGCCGGCTTTCAGGAGGTTGGATATATGGCTGCAACGGAAAAAGCCAAAGAGAAGAAAAACGGGTTTCTGCTGTATAAGGGCCGCCCGCTGGTGCGCTCCGGCAATACGCTGTATTACGGCAACATGGCCGACAAGTGTGTGGTAATGTTTCAGATTCTCTCCACCAAAACGGTGGGGGATATGACCATGGCGGACAAGGTGCAGGTGCAGCTCATGTCCACCGATCCGGAGCTGCGCATGAAGGAGCGCATTCTCAAAAAAAGCGAGAAAACCGGCCTGTACAACGCCATGGACATTGGCGTCATCTGGCTGGAACGTGCGCTGGAAGCATAAGCGGCCCCCAGCAAGCAAAGAGCGGACGGCTTAAGCCGTCCGCCTTTTTTTACCAAACTGGGACTTGTACCCTCTCCAATCATCTGCTATACTGGCAGGGTAAGTCTGCACAACAAGCAGCGTCTCAACCTATCCATAACACAAAAGGGGATATCGTTATGACTGTGACCCAGGTTCTGTCTCCCGAACACGTCCTTACTCACGGCCGCATCTTATGGGTGCCGGAGCTGCAGCCCGAATGGACCAACGCGGGATTTTCCCTCCGTTTCCGGGGAACCGGCATTTCCGTTCACACCCTTCCCCCCGAGGTACAGCCGGATATGCCTGCCTACTTCGATCTGTCGGTGGACGGCCGCTCCCTGCTGGCCGCGCCGGTCGAAATGGATACGGAGCTTCTGACCGTGAACGGACTGGAGGAAGGGGAACATCTTCTCCGGGTGCGCAAGCGCTCGGAAACGCGGGAATCCCCCGTGCGTCTGAGCGCCGTGACGGTGGAAGGGGATTCCCCGGCCATTCTGCCGCCGCCCGCCCCCTCTTCGCGGCGAATGGAGTTCCTGGGCGACTCCCTCACCTGCGGATTTGGCAACGAAGCGGAGAAGAACACGCCGATCTTCCTCACCAGCGAGGAGGACGGTACCCGGACCGCTGCCGCCCTGACCGCCGCCCATTTCGGCGCGGATGACCGGTATGAGTGCATTTCTGGGCAGGGGGTCGTACGCAACTGTAACGGAGAAACCGATCGGCCCATCCCGGTCTTTTTCCACTGGGGCAGCCCCCATCGGCAGGACGAATGGGATTTTTCCCAGTGGCAGCCCCATGTGGTGGTCATCAACGCCGGCACAAACGACGTGAGCGGGCAGGTGGAGCCGGAGCTGTTCCGGGAAAAGACCGCCGCGTTTCTCCGTGAGCTGCGCCGTGTTTATCCCGAGGCGTGGCTGATCTGGGGTTACGGCATGTGCAACACGAACATGGAGTCGGCGGCCCGGCAGGCCCTGGAGGATGTCGGGGACGAGCGCGCCGTGTATCTGCCCTTTATGCCGCCCATTTCCGAGGAGGCCGGCGAAGTCGGCGCCTGTGGACATCCCAATTTGAAGGCTCACCGCCGGTTTGCCGATATCCTTATCCGTCAGGTGGCGGAGCTGACCGGCTGGCAATGAATGCCTCTGTGACATAGACAACGGCCCTGCGGACTTAGCCGCAGGGCCGTTTCTTATCCAGTATTATACCTGTTCCATGCTCTGCCGGATGTCGTCGAGGATATCTTCCACGTTTTCCAGGCCCACGGAAAAACGGATAAGGCCCGGATTCACCCCGGCGGCCACCAGCTGCTCATCGGTCAGCTGACGGTGAGTGGCACTGGCGGGATGCAGCACGCAGGTGCGGATATCCGCCACGTGCACCTCATTGGAGGCCAGCTTCAGGCCGTCCATAAATTTCACCGCTGCGGCCTTGCCGCCTTTGATGACAATGGAAATCACGCCGCAGGTGCCCTTCGGCAGATATTTCTGTGCCAGTTCATGATACCTATCGCCCTCAAGCGCCGCGTACCGCACCGATTCCACCTTGTCGCAGCCCGCAAAATACTTGGCCACCACCATAGCGTTTTCGCAGTACTGCTTCATGCGCACCGGCAGGGTTTCAAGCCCCAGATTGAGCAGGAATGCCGAGTGGGCGGCGGGATAGCAGCCCAAATCTCGCATCAGCTGCATCCGGGCCTTGATGATATAGGCGAGATTGCCGAAGTCCCGGGTATACACGACGCCGTGATACGACTCATCCGGCTCGGTGAATTCGGGGAAGCGGCCGTTATCCCACGGGAAATTGCCGCTGTCCACAATGACACCCCCGGTCTGGAGCGCATGGCCGTCCATATATTTGGAGGTGGAATGCACCACGATGTCGGCGCCGAAATCGATGGGCTTGCAGAGAATCGGCGTGGCGAAGGTATTGTCGATAATCAGAGGAACGCCGTGGGCGTGAGCCACCCGGGCAAATTTCTCAATATCCAGCACCGCCAGGGCCGGATTGGCCAGCGTCTCGCCGAATACCGCCTTGGTGTTCGGCTTAAAGGCTTTGGCGATGGTTTCCTCATCCGCATCGGCATCCACGAAAATACATTCGATCCCCAGCTTTTTCAGCCGGACGGCAAACAGGTTCACCGTCCCCCCGTAAATCGTGGAGGTGCTGATGAAGCTGTCTCCAGCGTTGCAGACATTGAGGATGGACAGCAGGGACGCCGCCTGGCCGGAGGAGGTCAGCATAGCGCCCACGCCGCCCTCCAGCGCGGCGATTTTCTTTTCCACCGCCTCACAGGTGGGGTTGGAAAAGCGGGAATACATATGGGCTGTGGGCATATCGAAGAGGGCGCCGATATGTTCGGTGGAATCAAAGACATAGGTGGTGCTCTGAACGATAGGCACCACGCGGGGGCCGCCGTTCTCCGGCTGATAGCCGGCGTGCAGGCATTTGGTTTCGTCTTTCATGTCATGCAGCTCCTTTTCTGTTTTCGGTAAAAATGGGTATAAAAAATCCCCATCCTGCCTGTCTGCAAGGACGGGAGACTAGCTTCCGCGGTACCACCTGGCTTTGCCCGCGCCTCACGGCGACGGGCCTCTGCGAGTACGGGCAGGCAATCCCGCCGATACTCCGACGCTGTAACGGGCGTCTCCCTGCGCGGCCTAGCTTCCGGCGATAACCCCAAAGTTCGGTGCGCGGCTCCAAGATCATGTTCCATCCGGCCCTCCGTGCTTCTTCCCACCAACCGAAGCTCTCT
>ERZ856578.1586-NODE-1586-length-41875-cov-17.817814_pt1 | contig 41875 bp, 26 predicted proteins | sample MGYA00514384_ERZ856578 | MGnify/ENA primary metagenome ERZ856578 (study PRJEB29103, sample SAMN06111958) | human gut metagenome | biome: human gut; feature: ankylosing spondylitis patient; material: healthy_person | host: Homo sapiens | place: China:Hangzhou...
TATCTATACTTATTTCAAACAGAGCGCAAAGTAAGTACTTTTATCGATACCAAACAAGTTTTTCATAAAATAATTCACTGTATGATAGCAATTTTTCTTCATTTTAAGCACCCACAAAGCATCATTAGAGCATTTTGAACAGCTTTTTGCACATTTTCGGCTCTTCCGTCATCTCCTTCTTGCCTGAAAGTAACAATTTCATTTTTATAGGCAGCAGCAATCCACACAGTTCCCACAGGCTTTTCCCGGCTACCTCCTCCAGGCCCGGCAATTCCGGATGTGGCAACGGCACAATCTGTTTTCAGCGCTTTCATCGCACCTCTTGCCATTTCGGTCACAGTTTCCCGGCTGACGGCTCCATATTTTTCCAGCGTTTCGGCCGAAACGTGAAGCAAAGCCATTTTTACCTCATTGGAATATGCCACAATCCCACCGTTAAAGTACGCCGAACTCCCCGGAACAGAAGTTACTAAAGCAGCAATACTTCCTCCAGTGCAACTTTCTGCGGTGGAAAGGGATAATTTCTTCTCTCTCAGTAACTCGCCTACTATTTCTTCCAGTTTCATACACCTTATTATTATATATTACCAACTTTATTGTAATATAACGCGTGAATAAGCCGGCGCATCTATCGAACAAAAGTCCTGATCCTGATACTTAAAGTATCCTGTAATGGCGATCATTGCAGCATTGTCCGTCGTATAGCTGAACTTGGGGATAAATATCTTCCAACCGCACTTCTCGGCATGTTCACGGAAAGCATTGCGCAAACCGTTATTGGCAGAAACGCCACCGGCCACAGCCACTTCCTTTATTTTATATTCCTTAGCTGCCTTACGTAATTTATCCATCAGAATATCTACAACAGTGGCTTCGAGCGAAGCTGCCAAATCTACCTTATGATGCTCGATGAAATCGGGATCTTCCTTCATCCAGTCGCGCAGAGAATAGAGGAAAGAGGTTTTCAAACCACTAAAACTGTAATCCAATCCGGGAATATGGGGTTTACTGAAAGTAAAAGCTTTCGGATTTCCCTGACGAGCCAGTTTATCAATAATCGGACCACCGGGATACCCCAACCCCATAACCTTGGAGCATTTGTCGATAGCTTCCCCTGCGGCATCATCAATAGTCTGCCCTAAAATCTCCATATCATTGTATGCCTTCACCAGGATAATCTGCGAATTTCCTCCTGAAACTAGCAAGCAAAGGAAAGGAAATTCCGGTTGGATATTCTCTTCACCTTCCGCTTTAATAAAATGAGCTAACACATGACCTGTCAAATGATTAACATCTATCATAGGAATACCCAGAGAACGAGCGAAACCTTTAGCAAACGATACTCCAACCAAAAGAGAACCCATCAAACCGGGACCTCTTGTAAAAGCAACCGCACTCAGTTCTTCTTTCGCCACTCCGGCACGTTTCAACGCTTCGTGAACTACCGGAACTATGTTTTGCTGATGTGCGCGTGAAGCTAATTCGGGAACCACACCACCGTAGGCCTCGTGTACCGCCTGGCTGGAAACAACATTCGACAGTAAATACCCATCTTTGATAACGGCGGCTGATGTGTCGTCGCAAGAGCTTTCTATTCCTAAAATTATTGTACTCATATCGTTATTTACGTTTAAACGCTGCAAAAGTAATGATAAAAGTACGATTGATAACGTATAATTTCATATTTTTGTTGGCTAATTCAAACAAACCGCCTATCAGAAAGTTAAAAAAGACAGTTCGCTGGGTGCTCGGTATTATACTAAGTTTGTATATCGGGACTATATTGTTGTTGAACATTCCTTACGTTCAGCGACAGATATCTGTGCTCGTTGCAAACGAATTATCAGACGTACTGGGTACACAACTGACTATCGGGCGAATAAATATGGGCTTACTGAACCGCATTATTGTTGACGATTTACTATTGGACGACCAATCCGGTAAAGAAATGCTGAAAGTGTCCCGTCTCTCTGCTAAATTTGATATACTCCCCCTGTTCAAGGGTAAAATATCAATCAGCAATGTACAGCTGTTCGGTTTCAATATCAATCTGGAGAAAAAAACACCGGAAGACATTCCTAATTTCCAGTTTGTGCTCGATGCCTTTGCCTCAAAAGACACAATCAAGAAAGAAAGCAATCTCGATTTACGCATCAATTCTTTATTGATACGGCGCGGCAGAATGTCTTATAACGTATTGTCAGCCCAGGAAACACCAGGAAAATTCAATGCCCAGCATATTCAGCTGCGTAATATCATTGCCAATATTTCGTTGAAAGCCCTCCAAAGCGATTCTGTCAATGCAGCTATCAAGCGTTTGAGCATCGAAGAAAAAAATTCCGGCTTCGAACTGAGGAAATTGAGTCTTAAAATTGTGGCAAACAACCAGAAAATGAATATCGAGAACTTCTCTATTGATTTGCCTAACACTTCACTTGAGATGGACACGATACGTATGGAATATGACAGTTTGGGAGCTTTTAGCAATTTTGCCAATGATGTACGTTTTTCCTATCGCATACTGCCTTCTGACGTAACACTTTGCGACCTGGCAGCATTTGTACCCGCTTTTTCCCCTTTCAAAGAGAAATTACAGATAGCTGTAGAGACAAACGGTACCATCAACCAATTGAACTGTCCGCATCTGTCTATCACAGGAGGCCAGCATTTTCATTTAAGGGGGGATGTTTCCTTGCAGGATTTGTCCCATCCCCAGGATGCATTCGTTTTTGGTAACCTTTCCAGCCTCTATGCCGATCCGGAAGGTATCGCTTTCTTTGTCCGCAATCTGAGCAAGAACAATGAAGGTGTTCCACCGGTATTGCAACGACTGGGAACCATCTCGTTTAGCGGAGAAGTATCGGGATATTTTACAGACCTTGTCACCTACGGTTTGGTACGTACCGATATGGGTTCTATCAAGACCGACTTAAAATTAAGTTCAGATAAGGAAAAAGGTTATTTTGCCTATTCGGGTGCGGTGAAGACTGAGAATTTTGAATTGGGCAATATGCTGGCCAACGAAAACCTGGGTAAGGTGACCTTTAACCTTAAGGTAGACGGTAACCACTACGAAAAACAATACCCCTCCATTGTGATGAAAGGATTGGTCGCATCCATCGACTACAGCGATTACACATATGAAAACATCACCCTCGACGGAGAATACAAGCAAGGCGGTTTCAACGGAAAAGTGGCATTGGATGATGAAAATGGCTCCGTGTTGCTGAACGGTAGCATCAATACCGCCAGTCGTATACCGACTTTCAATTTTCAAGCGGATATCCGCAAGGTGCGCCCTCACGAACTGCATCTGACGCCCAAATACGAAGATACGGAGATTTCAGTTCAACTGACCGCCGATTTCACCGGTGGTTCCATTGATGAAATGAATGGAGAAATCAATATCGACAGCCTGCAATTCACGGCACCCGACAAGGAGTACTTTCTGGACAACCTGAAAATAGCCGCCACCCGGAAAGATGAGTCTCACAAGCAACTGAGAATAACGTCTAATTTCCTGAATGCAAGCATCGAAGGAGATTACTCTTACCGCACATTGCCTGCCAGTGTACTGAATATCATGCGAAGATATATCCCTGCTCTGATATTGCCGGACAAGCAACAGGTAGAAAGCGAGAATAACTTCCATTTTGATATAAATATCTTCAATACGGACCTGTTTTCTACCATACTCAATATCCCGGTTAAGATCTACACGCAATCCACTCTTAAAGGATACTTCAATGACAAGGCACAACGTCTGCGGGTAGAAGGTTATTTCCCGCGTTTACGCTATGGAGATAAATTCATTGAATCGGGCATGATATTGTGTGAAAATCCCGGTGATAAATTCCATGCACGCGTACGTTTCAGCAACCGTAAACCGGAAGGCGCAATAAACGTGGCATTAGAGGCGCAAGCCAAAGACGACATCATACAAACCTCCTTGAATTGGGGCAACAGCAGTACTGTCACCTATAGTGGAAAATTAGCTGCCGCCACGCATTTCATCCGCACCCAGGCCGAAGAACGGGATAATAAACGCGCCCGTTCAGCCAAAGCAACATCGGCATTGAAGACCGTTGTAGATGTTCAAAAGACCGACATTATCCTGAATGATACTTTATGGGAAATACATCCGTCACAGGTGGTCATTGACTCCGGGAAGATACATATCAACGACTTCTATTTCAGCCATAAGGACCGGCATCTCCGCATCAACGGCATCCTCTCGGAGCAGCCCGAAGATACGGTCCGCCTGGATTTGAAAGACATCAATATAGGTTACGTGTTCGACATTGCCAATCTTGGAGTCAACTTCCAGGGTGAAGCTACCGGTCCTGCCTATGCCAGCGGAGTATTGAAGAAACCCGTCATGCACACCGATCTTTTCATCCGAAGCCTCGGACTGAATGACGGCCTGCTGGGGGATGCCAATATTCACGGAGAATGGCATCATGAAGTGGAAGGTATCTATCTTGATGCCCATATCCGCGAGAAAGACATTGCCAAGAGCCATGTATACGGCTACATATATCCCATAAAACCAAAGAGTGCGCTCGACTTGCAGATTGAAGCCGACAATACCAATCTGAAGTTCATAGAATACTTCATGAGCAGTATCACACCGGAGTTTAACGGACGTGCCAGCGGTAATGTGCATTTCTATGGCAAATTTAAAGGTCTCACCATGGAAGGACGCGTATTCGGCGATGCCTCCATGAAAGTAGATGTGCTGAACACCACTTTCTTCATAAAAGACAGCATCCGCATAGAACCTGACGGACTGACTTTCCGTGATAACCGTATTTTCGACCCGCACGGCAACCAGGGACGCGTAAACGGTTATCTGCACTATCAGCATTTTAAGAATCTGGAATATCGTTTCCAGTTTGAAGTGAATGACATGTTGGTAATGAACACAAAGGAATCCTTGGATTTTCCTTTTTACGGAACTGTCTACGGAACAGGAAGCGCTTTGATAGCGGGTAATGCACGGGATGGAGTCAACATTGATGTAGCCATGACCACCGACCGCAACACCAACTTCGTTTATATAAAAGATAATGTATCTTCAGCCGCCAGCAACCAGTTCATCAAATTTGTGGATAAAACGCCCCGGCGAGCTGTACTGGACTCCATAAGTCTGACTTCCGACTACGAACTGGCACAAGAAGAGATACGCCAGGAAGAAGAGAGCCAGACAGACATCCGCCTCAATCTGCTTGTTGAAGCCACCCCCGATGCAACCATGCGCATCGTCATGGATCCGATAGCCGGCGACTACATCAGTGGACGGGGTTCGGGCAATATACGCACAGAATTTTACAACAAGGCTGATGATGTAAAGATGTTCGGTAACTACCGCATCAGCCAGGGAGTCTATAAATTCAGTCTGCAGGAAGTGATACGCAAGGACTTTACCATCAAAGACGGAAGTACCATCAGCTTCAACGGCTCGCCATTGGATGCAACAATGGATATTCAAGCAAGCTACACCGTGAACTCCGCTTCACTGAACGACCTGGTACCGAATGCAAGCAACTACGGAGTTCAGACGAACATCAAAGTGAACTGCATAATGAACCTGACAGGACAACTGACTTCTCCGGACATCAAACTAAGTCTGGAAGTCCCCAACGAACGGGATGAAGTGCAGGCCCTTATCCGTAACTATATTCCTACAGACGAGCAGATGAATATGCAGATACTGTACCTGTTGGGTATCGGTAAGTTCTATACTCCGGAAAACGTAGATGCCACGCAAAACTCCAACATGATGTCTTCCGTGCTTTCATCTACCCTTTCGGGACAATTAAACAATGCACTTTCAAGCATCATCAACAGCAATAATTGGAATATCGGTACGAATCTCAGTACCGGAGAAAAAGGCTGGACAGATATGGAATTCGAAGGTATGCTGTCGGGACAGTTACTGAACAACCGTTTGCTCATCAACGGTAACTTCGGTTACCGCGATAATCCCATGGCAAATACCAACTTTGTGGGTGACTTCGAAGCCGAATGGCTTGTGAACCGCAGCGGAGACATACGTCTGAAAGCATATAACGAAACCAATGACCGCTACTACACCCGCACGAACCTGACCACACAAGGCATAGGTATCATCTTCAAGAAAGACTTCAACCGTTGGAAAGAATTGATGTTCTGGAATAAATGGAAACTGAAACGGCTGCAACGTGAACAAGAAAAGCGAAACCCGGAAACGGAACAGCCCGATACCCCGGAAGAAATCAAGCGTGATTCGCTAAATATACAAATGACGCCCCAACCTTCAGAAGAAGCACAAGCCAAACAGAAAAGAGACGAAGGTGGATGATTTACAACAATGATAATTTAGCACACGTAAATAGTTTATTGCTATACAGATACTCAATATACGAATTAATTATGGGCATCTACTTATCATATAAAACGGCAAAACGTCGGGCACACAGTGAAATAAAAAGTAAATGACATTGCATTGCTTAATACAAATTATTACTACCTTTGCCCCGTCCCCAAAAAAACGAACGGACGATTAAAGAAACACTCCGATATCAAACCGGTTATTTCTGAAAGCAGTAGCTTACATCCTCTACTCTTGACACTCTTTGCCGCCTGCACAAACCAGGAAGGACTTCCTGCCCAAGGACAAGAACTGCCCGAAGGCAAATGCCCGTTAATTATAGGTTTGAACGTGGCTACAACCTCTGCCAATGCCGGAATGACAAACGATAGTTATTTTCCAAACAATAATATGAACCATTTCAAATCCATTAATTATGGCAAAAAACATCCTCAAAGCGTGGAAAGTGGACAACACCATCACCACCGATGACAAGACTGACAAAATCTTCCAACTGGAAACCACCCGCAGCACAGACCTCGAACTGATACTGGACCGCATGGTGGGCAAGAACCCCGGCGTGCTGCGTGGCACGATGCAACTGAGTGTAGACCTCTACAACGAAGTAGTGTCCGAAGCTATCATGAACGGCGAAAGCGTCAATACCGGACTCTTCCGCGCCGTAGCGCAACTGAAAGGCCTCGCCGGACAGGCATGGGACCCGAAGGTAAACTCCATTTACGTATCTCTGACGCAAGGCAAAACGCTGCGCGAAGCCATACAAAACACCAATGTGGAAGTGCTGGGCGACCGCCCCGTGAAGTTCTACATCGGCGGTTCGAGCGATGCCGCCACACGTGCCACGGACTTCTCCGCCACAGCCGGCGAAGCCTTCACCGTATATGGCAAGAACATTCTGCCCGCAGGTTCCGACCCCTCGGTGGGCATCACGCTCACCAACGTCAGCACCAAGGCGGTGACGAAGCTGGAAGACAAAAAAATTGTGCTGGCCGAACCTTCACGCCTCATCCTCAACCTGCCCGCCGGACTGGCAGACGGCGAATATACACTCACCGTCACCACGCAGTATAAAGGCAGTAGCACGGAGTTCTTGAAAGAGCCGCGCAGCACCTCGCAAAGCATCTACATAGGCGCTGCCCCGGGCGGCGGCGAAAGCGGCGGCAGCGGCGAAGGCGGTGGTGTAGATCCGAATCCGCTGGGATAAAACACGGTTTTTATGGTTTATTGGCAAATACCGAAATCCATTAACATAAGTTCACTGTTAGACTAACGGTTAGTCTAGGGTAGACTAATCGTCAGCCTAACGGTGGACTTGCTTCCAGACCAAGGTAGACTGCAAAACCCTCCATATACTTCTCCTTATGAAACTACTAATTCCAGTACAGGAGGCCTGCCATGAAGTGACCGCACTGCACGAGGCAGCCAATGTCAGCTTCGACGGTGAATGAAATGCTAATTCAGATTAAGCGCTTAATCAGAAATTCTCTTTATCTTTGCTTCCAAAACAGAAAATCCCGTATGAAAAAGCCCGGAAACATCCTCATTGTTGATGACAACCGCGGTGTGCTCACCGCTGTACAACTGCTGTTGAAACCCCATTTCGAAAAGATTATCACACTCACCTCGCCCGTTACGCTCATCTCCGCGCTGCGTGAAGAAACCCCGTCAGTAGTGCTGCTCGACATGAACTTTGCTTCCGGCATCAACACCGGAAACGAAGGTCTGTTCTGGTTGCAGGAAATCAAACGGCTTCACCCGTCCCTGCCCGTGGTTCTTTTCACCGCATACGGCGACATCGACCTTGCGGTGCGCGGCATCAAAGAAGGTGCCACAGATTTCATCGTGAAACCATGGGACAATCAGAAACTGGTGGAAACCCTGCTGAATGCAGCCTTGCCCGCCGACAACAGAAAAAACGGACAAAGCACTCCGCCCATGACCTCCTCCATGTATTGGGGCGAAAGTTCCCCCATGCGGCAGCTCCGTTCGTTGGTAGAGAAAGTGTCCGTCACCGATGCCAACATCCTCATCACCGGAGAAAACGGTACGGGCAAAGAGATGCTGGCACGGGAAATCCATCTCCTTTCTCCCCGCCGCAACAAAGAAATGATTGCCGTAGATATGGGCGCCATCACCGAAAGCCTTTTCGAGAGCGAACTCTTCGGCCACATGAAAGGCTCTTTTACCGATGCCTATGCCGACCGCCCCGGCAAATTCGAAACCGCCAATCACAGCACATTGTTCCTCGATGAAATAGGCAATCTGCCTTACCATCTGCAAGCCAAACTCCTGACAGTATTGCAACGCCGCAGCATCGTCCGTGTAGGCAGCAACCAACCTATTCCCGTTAATATCCGCTTGATTTGTGCCACCAACCGGAATCTGAGTGAAATGGTACAGAACAATGAGTTCCGTGAAGACCTGCTTTACCGCATCAATACCATCCATCTTGAAATCCCGCCCCTGCGTGAACGTCCGGAAGACATCCTTCCGCTTGCCGAACGCTTCATCGCGCGTTTCTGCAAGCAATACGACAAAGCCCTGCTACGGCTTTCCGACGCCGCCTGCACAAAGCTGAAAGCCCATCCCTGGTACGGAAATATCCGCGAACTGGAGCATGCCATCGAAAAAGCCGTCATCATCTGTGACGGCAACGAACTGCCTGCCGAACTGTTCCAACTGCCCAAACGTGCCGAACTGTCCCGTTCTGAAAACAACATCAGTGCGGAAGCCGCCACCCTCGAAGAGATGGAACGGAAAATGATACAGAAAGCCCTGGACACCTGCAACGGTAATCTTTCCGCCGTAGCCGCACAGCTGGGCATTACGCGGCAGACTCTTTATAACAAAATGAAAAAGTTCGGACTATGAAGCACATCTACCGCCATATCACCGACCGTTATCTCTTCCGCCTCTTTACTTCCCTGGCTTTGGCGGGAATTGTCGCTTTGTCCGCCATCTACGGAGATATCCCGTGGACTGTCCTCTCCGCTCTTTTGTTATTGCTAAGTATACGCTGGCAGTGGAAACTTTACCGCCGGTATACGCAAAAAATCCTGTTCCTGCTTGATGCCATCGAGAATAATGATACCTCCATCCACTTCTCCGAACACGAAGATATTCCGGACAACCGCATCGTGAACCAGGCACTGAACCGCGTTGCCTCCATATTATATAATGTAAAGAGCGAAACGGCACAACAGGAAAAGTATTACGAACTTATTCTGGATTGCATCAGCACAGGTATTTTAGTGCTGAACGATGCCGGAGCCGTTTATCAGAAAAACAATGAAGCGCTCCGTCTGCTGGGACTGGACGTTTTTACCCATGTCAGCCAACTCGTCCGCGTTGATGCCCAGTTGATGGGGTTACTTACCCATTGCCGCCCCGGAGATAAGTTGCAGACCCGCCTGTCCAACGAACGCGGCACGGTGAATCTGTCCATTCGTGTGTCCGACATAACCATCCGCCAGGAACATCTCCGCATCCTTGCCCTGAATGATATCAACAACGAGCTCGACGAAAAAGAAATCGACTCCTGGATACGCCTTACCCGTGTGCTGACACATGAAATCATGAACTCCGTCACTCCTATCACTTCATTGAGTGACACCCTGCTGACACTGATACAGGGGAATGAAGAGTTGAAAATGAAGAGCGAACCGATCTCTTCAGACAAAGAAACCGCCGAAGAAATCCGTAATGGGCTGCATACCATTAGCGCCACGGGCAAGGGACTCCTCTCTTTTGTGGAGAATTACCGCCGTTTCACCCGCATACCGAAACCGGAACCTTCCCTGTTCTATGTGAAAGGTTTTATCAACCGTATGGTAGAGCTGGCACGGCATCAATATCCCGACTCCCGCATCTCTTTCCGCATCCATATTACTCCGGACGATCTGATTCTTTATGCAGACGAAAACCTTATATCCCAGGTACTCATCAATTTATTGAAAAATGCGATCCAAGCCATTGAGACGGAAGGGACTTCTGAAGGTATCATCACTCTGCGCGCTTACTGCAACGAAAGTGAAGCTGTACTTATCGAGGTATCCAACAATGGTCCTGCCATTCCGCCAGAAATGGCGGAACACATCTTCATTCCTTTCTTCACCACGAAAGAAGGCGGTAGCGGTATCGGACTGAGCATTTCACGGCAAATCATGCGTTTGTCGGGCGGAAGCCTTTCCCTATACCCCGGAAAGGAAACCATGTTTGTGCTGAAGTTCAATTAAAAGGAGATTTTTAATCTGAACATTTCACCCCTTATTTTTGTTAAAAAGAAAAAGTATTCTTGCTTTTCGAATACGAAATCCTTAAACGAACAACTTTATTACACATAACTTATGATTTTTACAGCTGAAAACATTCTTTTAATAGGTTCTATTTTACTTTTCGTTAGTATCATTGTCGGTAAAACCGGTTATCGTTTCGGTGTCCCTGCCTTATTACTGTTCCTCGTGGTAGGTATGCTCTTTGGGAGCGATGGTTTAGGTTTACAGTTTCATAACGCTAAGGAAGCACAATTTATTGGTATGGTTGCTCTTAGCGTTATTTTGTTTTCCGGCGGTATGGATACCAAATTCAGTGAGATAAAACCGATACTTGTACCGGGTATCGTTCTTTCCACAGTCGGCGTGTTGCTCACGGCTGTTTTTACGGGCTTGTTTATCTGGTGGATTGCAGGGATGAGTTGGTCCAACATTTATCTACCCATCACTACATCGCTGCTACTTGCTTCCACCATGTCGTCTACCGATTCAGCGTCTGTTTTTGCCATCCTACGTTCGCAGAAGATGAATCTGAAACACAATCTTCGTCCCATGCTGGAGCTTGAAAGTGGAAGTAATGATCCTATGGCGTACATGCTTACCATCGTACTGATACAGTTCATACAGTCCGGCGGAATGGGCGTTGCGGGCATCTTCGGTTCATTCGTCATACAATTCATAGTGGGCGCAGCCGCAGGTTATCTTCTCGGTAAACTTGCCATTCTTATGCTCAACAAGCTCAACATCGACAATCAGGCACTCTATCCCATCCTCCTACTGGCATTCGTATTTTTCACCTTCGCCATTACCGATCTTCTGAAAGGAAACGGTTATCTCGCGGTTTACATTGCCGGTATCATGGTTGGTAACAATAAAATCATGCACCGCAAGGAGATATATACTTTTATGGATGGATTGACTTGGTTGTTCCAAATCATTATGTTCCTCTGCCTCGGCCTGTTGGTAAATCCTCACGAGCTGCTTGATATTGCTTTGGTTGCCACACTTATCGGTGTGTTCATGATTGTTATCGGTCGTCCGCTCAGTGTTTTTCTTTGTTTGTTGCCTTTCGGTAAGAAGATAACCAACCGTTCCCGATTGTTCATCTCCTGGGTAGGTTTGCGCGGTGCAGTACCCATTATCTTTGCTACGTATCCGGTGGTGGCACAAGTGCCGGGAGCTGATGTTATTTTCAACATTGTATTCTTTATCACTATTGTATCTCTGGTAGTACAAGGCACCACCGTTTCGTTGGCTGCCCGTCTGCTGAAACTTTCAACCCCGTTAGAGAAAACGGGAAATGAGTTCGGTGTGGAATTGCCCGAAGAGATTGATACGGATTTAAGTGACATGACTGTAACCATGGAAATGTTGGAAGAAGGTGATACACTGAAAGATATAACACTACCTAACGGAGCATTGGTTATGATTGTGAAACGAGGTACGGAGTTCTTGATACCGAACGGATCGCTAAAGTTGCATCTCGGAGATAAGTTGCTGCTTATTTCGGAGAAAAGGAATAATGAGGAGGATAAATGATAATTTATCGGCGTAGCGCTGGAGCAAGGTTTCCTTTCGGCATACTCATTGACGTGATAGTACCTGGTAGGCTGAAAGCCTTTTATCTTATAGCCCAGGGCAACGCCCTGGGGGATTGCCATGTGTTTCTCTTTGCGCCCTGTAAGGGCATTACAGCACACATGGGCTTTTGCCCTTACAGGGCGTAAGATTATGGGAGCATCCATTACCCAGGGTGTTACCCTGGGCTGTAAGATAAAAGCCTTACAGGCTTAGGAAATGCACGCCGATAAATTATCATTTATGCAATTGGTTCATTTTTCTTTTTCTTTCGCCTCCCACCAAAGAATAAATATAGAAACTTGCACGACATTACATTTAGCTCTATATTTGCGCAATTTTAATTAAAGTGTGCAAAATCAACAGATGGAACAGGAACAACACTTCATTGATTACATTGAACAAAGCATCATTCAAAACTGGAATTTAAACGCCTTGACCGACTATAAAGGTGCCACCCTCCAATATAAAGATGTAGCCCGCAAAATAGCAAAATTCCATATCGTACTGGAAAGTGCCGGTATTCAACCGGGTGATAAAATAGCTGTCTGCGGTCGTAACAGTGCCCATTGGGCGGTTACTTTCCTAGCAACCATCACTTACGGGGCTGTCATCGTCCCTATCCTGCACGAGTTCAAGGCAGACAATGTACATAATATCGTTAACCACTCCGAAGCCAAGCTTTTGTTCGTTGGCGACCAGGTTTGGGAAAACCTCAATGAAGAAGCCATGCCGCAACTGTTGGGCGTCATCCTGATGACTGAATTCACTCCCGTAGTCTGCCGTGACAAAAGACTGATGGAGGCTTTCGAGCACCGCAACATCCTATATGGCCAGCGTTATCCCAAGAACTTCCGCCCCGAACATATCTGCTACCGGAAAGATGAACCGGAGGAACTTGCCATCATCAATTATACATCCGGCACCACCGGCTACTCCAAAGGCGTCATGCTGCCCTATCGCAGTCTTTGGTCCAACGTCAACTATTGCCATGAGATGCTTCCGGTGAAACCCGGCGACAATATGGTTTCCATGCTTCCTATGGGACACGTTTTCGGCATGACGTATGATTTCCTTTACGGTTTCTCAGCCGGTGCACATCTCTATTTCCTGACGCGCATGCCGAGCCCTAAGATTATCGCACAATCTTTTGCAGAAATCAAACCCCGTGTCATTTCATGCGTACCTTTGATTGTGGAAAAGATAATCAAAAAGAATATCCTGCCGCGCGTAGATAATAAGATAGGCAAATTGCTGTTGCGCGTTCCTATCATCAATGACAAAATCAAAGCGCTTGCCCGCAAAGAAGCGATGGAGATATTCGGAGGTAACTTTGATGAAATCATCGTCGGCGGCGCCCCGTTCAATGCAGAAGTGGAGAGTTTCCTCAAACAAATAGGTTTCCCTTACACCATTGCTTACGGTATGACGGAATGTGGGCCTATCATCTGTTCTTCCCGTTGGGAAACGCTGAAACTTGCATCGTGTGGTAAAGCAACGACGCGCATGGAAGTGAAAATCGACTCGTCCGACCCGCAGAAAGTTGCCGGAGAAATCATTTGCCGTGGTGCTAATCTGATGCTAGGTTATTATAAAAATCAAGAAGCAACGGCACAAATCATTGATGTAAATGGCTGGTTGCATACCGGAGACCTCGGTACGATGGACGCAGACGGTTACGTAACTGTGCGTGGCCGTAGCAAGAATATGTTGCTCACTTCCAGCGGACAGAATATCTATCCGGAAGAAATTGAAAGCAAACTGAATAATATGCCCTACGTTTCCGAATCACTCATCGTCTTACAGAAAGAGAAACTTGTGGCCCTGATCTATCCCGATTTTGATGACGCTTTTGCCAATGGGCTGCAACAAACAGACGTGGAACGCATGATGGAAGCAAATCGTAATGAACTGAATCAGCAATTGCCTGCTTTCTGCCAGATATCCAAAGTAAAAATCCACTTCGAAGAGTTTGAAAAGACTGCCAAGAAGTCAATTAAACGTTTCATGTATCAGGAAGCAAAAGGCTGATCCGTTAACAAAGATAGAACATAACACCGAATTTTCTAATTAATGTTATAAAACATACTTTTTTATTTGGATAATTTGCAGATATCCGGGAAGTCCGTATCTTTGCACTGTGTTTTTCATAGTATTAGATTTAAGGTTAACAAAGGTTGGAGTACAGCGGTACTCCTTTTTTTATGTCCATAAGTCATCTATTCTCTCTCACATAGACTTTCTTCTCCGGTCCTACACCTTTGATTGTCACTTTTTTCCAATGTTCAGGAAGTGATGAAGGCAACTGTACAATGCCGTTATCTGTTATCTGCAATCCGCAAAAGCCATTGATTACGGCTTGCAACAATCCACCGGCTCCCGTCATAAAATAAGGATTGTCACTGGTAGCTGTTTCCGCCAATACCCCGAAAGGTGCACGCAGATTTGGCTGATAACAACGGCGGAACATCTTATATGCTTGCTTTACATCACCCATCCGAGCATACTGTACGCAAAATATAGAATAGGACATTGCCGGACCATTCTGAGGATCTATCCTGTCTGCATAATATTCCATATCTTTTTTCTGAGCCTTGGCATCCGTAATAAAGTAGAGCGGATAGCCCAACAGGTTTACGTCGGCTTGCTTAATCATCTCACCATCATAAGTGGCATGTTCGCGGGTTACGCCATCTTTAAAACGCAGGATACGAATATTCCGGCTGATTTCTTTCCAGATTTCCGGCACAGGTTCATTACACATCACAGCGGCCTCACAGGCATATTCCAAAGCACGGATAGCGGCAGCATTCGTAAAAGCGTTGTCATTTATGCCATTGGCATATTCATCGGCCCCTACTACATTGCGAATGGAATAGGAGCCGTCATCATTACGTTCTACACGACTTACCCAGAAATCGGCAACCTCTTTCATCAGAGGGAATGCCTTTGTACGTAGCCATTGCCCGTCACGGGTAAGGCAATAATAATTCCAACAGGCGATACTGATATCTGCCGTCACATGATGTTCTAAAGGTCCGGTCAATGCAAAGGTGGGAGTTGCCTCTTCGCCATAATCATCACTTTCCCACGGAAACATGGCTCCTTTATATCCATAAGCCATTGCTTTTTTACGGGCGGCCGCCAAGCGGTCAATGCGATAGTCGATCATTGATTCAGCTATTCCTTTATTCAGCATCAGCATCGGCGGAAACATCCAGAGTTCCGAATCCCAGAATATATGCCCGTTATATCCCTGTGAGGAAAGTCCCATAGGGGAAATACTCAATCCACTACCTTCACGGCAGGATGAATAAAGATTGAAAAGTGCGAAACGGACTGCCTGTTGCGCTTCATCATCTCCCTCAATCAGGATATCACTCTCCCAAAGCTCACTCCATAGCCTACAATGAGCTGCCATCAGAGCATCCGTACCTTCATGGATAGCGTAGATAACCTGCCGTTCGGCCTCATTATACGGATCGCTGAAATCTCGGGTAGAACATACGGAACCAATCAAAGCAAAAGAAAGGCTATCCCCTTTACGCAACTTCATCGTAAAGAATATTTCTTTATCCATCTCATCATACAGCACTTCCGTAGCTTTATCTTCATCAAAGATAAAAGCGGAAGAAGCGGAAACTTCCTGCTGACGATGGGTGGAAGTTGCATAAGACTGAAGCATATACATTTGAGTAGCGTCAGCTCTCATCTTACGAAAACGCTGTGTGGATTGAGAATATTCCTGAGGAATATCCATTCGGGCAGCTACCCTCAGAGACATATCGGATAAAGCTTTCACATTCACACGGATAAGACCGGCATATGGCATATTCCTCAAAGCACAGATACCATAGTTTATATCCGCTTTTCCATCTGCCCGAAAACTACTGTTATGGGTTGCCTCTTTCATATCCACACATTGAGACCAATTCGCAATACATTCCGCATCCACCTTCTTTCCGTCAACATCCATTGACAACAGAAAAGGATTAATCCCCTTCAACACACGGCTCACCCCCTGCGGGCCATCCGTATCGAACACATGATTCAGGATTACCTGCCGGACAGAAAAAGGTTCTTTCCAAGGAAGAATACCAATGCCTCCATTCGCCATAGGGGCACCTACATAGGGGGCATTTATATCGGAGGCATGAAGTTGCCACAAATCGGCATCTTCACCTTTCACTATCTGTACAAAGAAAAAGACGAGAAGAAAGAAACAGGAAATACGTGTTCTCATAATCAATACTGATTTATAGATTTCCATGCAAAAATAGTCAAAATCCTAGATAAATTGGCAATCAATCATTATCTTTACTACCTAACTAATCTCATTTATCATGGATATACATACATTCATCGCCAATTATCGGGAAGCTTTCGGTGAACGCGCCGAACTTCCTATCGCTTTCTGGTACTCGGACAAGCTGGAGAACGAGACGGAAAAAATCAATGGTTGCTTCTTCAAAGGAATGCAACAGGTAAGAGAAGGTAAAGCCATCAGTCTGAATGCTGATATCATAGGATGCGGTGGCGGAAAGTTCTACACCGGCTTTACGGAAATGCCCGTACATGTTCCGAACTTCGTATCCCTGAAAGAAAAATACAAGAAAACGCCCGAGATGGTAGTGGATTTCATCAGGCAAATCCAAGTGCCGCGTGCGGAAAAGGCTTATCTGCATTTTGCGCGTCTTGATACACTTGCTTCTTTTGATAATGTAGAAGGATTGCTGTTTCTTGCCACACCCGATATTTTATCGGGCCTCACCACATGGGCTTTTTTCGACACGAATGCATTTGATACGGTAGCCACACCTTTCGGCTCCGGTTGCAGTTCCGTGGTTACTTTCACTATTCTTGAAAACCGGAAAGGAGGCAAACGCTGTTTCCTCGGATTCTTCGATCCTTCCGTAAGGCCGTATTTTGAACCGGACATATTGAGTTTTACTATTCCTATGTCCCGTTTTAAGGAGATGTATCACACCATACGCGAAAGTTGCCTGTTTGATACACATGCCTGGGGGAAGATTAAGGAGAGAATAAACGGGTGAAACCTTGAAAAAAAGTAAAGAAGAAAAGCACTTCTTTTAATAAGTGTTATAAAAACACTTATATCGGTCTAATAATTTGGAGATATGCAGAATGTCCGTATCTTTGCACTGTGTTTTTCATAGTATTAGATTTAAGGTTAACAAAGGTTGGAGTACAGCGGTACTCCTTTTTTTATGTCCATATGTTTGGAATGTCCCTACAAAATCCTTTCCTTTGTAAAAGTGATGGTTTATCAAAATCAACTCCATAAACATAATACCATGAAAAAAGCATTATTACCAATCCTTCTCTTCCTGTTCCCGATATGTCTATTCTCACAAGAAAACATAGACGTGGATTACTCTAACATAAAAGAGTACATACAAAAGCAACCGGGCGGATATGCACAGCTAACCGAACGTTTCGAAATCAATGATAGTCTATTAACTTTAAATGATTATGCACTTATCTACTATGGATACTCTTTCACTTCTAAATATAAAGGAAGTATGGATATTTGGCAAGATGTCGATTCTCTTATGGAAGAAAAAAGAATAGAAGAAGCATATGAACAGGTGAAAAAATACCGGAAAACCAATCCTGTATCACTAAAATTACTTATATATGCGGTTAATCTTGCATCCGAACTGCAAAAAGAAGAGGAAGTCCAGTCTTATGTAAACAAGTACGTCAAGCTTTCTTCCGCTATACTTTCCAGTGGAGACGGTACCAGCGAGGAAACGGCATTCAAAGTTATTTGTGTTAATGATGAATATCAGATTCTGTATAATGTCTTTAATGTACAAAACCTGAAACAACAATCATTAGTGAATAATTGCGACCTGATGGAGTTTGAGAGTAGTCCATATTATCAAGGGACTCAGATATATTTCGATATCAGCCGCTCATTGGACTTCATGGAGGAATTATTCAATAGAAAAAAAGAGTAATTACACTTGAAAATATATCTTGAAATAACAAAAAAGGGAAAGTCGAAACTGTCCCTTTTTAAATACATATTCTTAGCTGACCAAGTCCTTTTATTGAGAAACTCTTAGTGTTTTCAATCCCTTTACTGCTGCCTTATCCTTGACTTCCATAATACTGATAGCATAACCACCACCGGGAGCTGCTTTCAGTTTCAGCACCGTTTTAGGAGAAACAATTCCTTTGCTGATTACATAGGCCTGCGGATTTGTCTTGTAATCGGCATCCTTTGCGTCTGCATAAACGGTAGCTATATACTGTTTATCAGCATCCAGAAAGTCCAGTTTCAAGACAGAGGTGTGTCCCTGTTCATTGCTGGTACAACCGATAAACCAGTCATTGGTTCCTTTGGCTTTACGGGCTGCGGTGATGTAACGTCCCGGCTCTGCCTCCAGATAGCGGCTGTCGTCCCAATCCAAAGCTACATCTTTGATAAACTGGAAAGCATCCATGAATCGTTCATAGTTCTCGGGAAGGTCGGCTGCCATTTGCAGGGGGCTGTACATCGTTACATAGAGTGCCAACTGGCGTGCCAGTGTAGAATTGACATGAGAGTGGCTATTGGGATTCAGTTTATTGATATCCATCCCAAAGATACCCGGCGTATAATCCATCGGGCCACCTTGCAGACGGGTGAAAGGAAGCACTGTGGTGTGGAAAGGCTTGCTCCCGACAAACGCTTCATATTCCGTACCACGGGCTGACTCATTGCCTATCAGGTTCGGATAAGTACGGCATAAACCCGTAGGACGCACGGCTTCATGGGCATTGACCATAATTTTGTGTTTGGCGGCTTCGGTCACAGCATAAAGATAATGGTTGTTCATCCATTGTCCGTAATGATATTCACCGCGCGGAATGATATTGCCTACATAACCACTTTTCACAGAATTATAACCGTATTGGTTCATCAGTTCATAGGCTGCCTGCATATGGCGCTCATAATTGCGCACAGAGGCCGATGTCTCATGATGCATCATCAGACGAACACCCTTGGAATGGGCATATTCATTCAGATACTTGATATCGAAATCAGGATAAGGCGTCATGAAGTCAAAGACGTAATCTTTTGAATGGCCGAACCAATCTTCCCAACCGGTATTCCAACCTTCCACCAATACCTGGTCGAAACCATGTTCCGCAGCAAAGTCGATATATTTCTTCACGTTCTCTGTATTGGCAGGATGAATACCATTCGGTTTTACTTTCGTGTAATCCGTCTCATCCAACTTTACGGAAGGAAGATCGAAAGTATAAGCCCACGGTTTGCTGGCTGCAATCATTTCCCACCAGACACCGACGTATTTCACCGGTTTAATCCAGGAAGTGTCTTCGTACTTACAAGGATCGTTCAGATTCAGAATCAGATTGGAGGCTAATAGTTCACGGGCATCATCGCTTACCATCACTGTACGCCACGGTGTGTGACATGGAGATTGCATATAGCCTTTATCACCTTGTGCGTCCGGGGTCAACCATGACTCAAAAGTCAGGTTCTTATCATCCAGATTCAGGTGCATACAAGAATAATCTATCAAGGCGGCTTCATGCAGGTTGATATATATTCCATCGGCTGTCTTCATTTGCAGAGAAGTCTGTATGCCAGTCGGTGAAAATTGTGTTTGTGAAGCATTATCAGAAATAGCTCCTTGCATCAGGCCGCGAATTTCCGAAAGTTTCGATTCCGTATAGTCATATTCCTGTGTATCATAGTCTCCGGGGATCCACCAGGCAGTATGATCGCCTGTCATGGCGAACTTGGTACGCTCTTCCTTTATCACGAAATAAACCAGATTCTTCTGTTGCGGGAATTCGTAACGGAATCCGACACCATCGTCATATACGCGGAAACGAAGATTCATGTAGCGGTCGGTGGAGGGTTGTTTCAGCTCTACCAGCAGTTCGTTGTAATGGTTACGGATATCTTTCGTTTCACCCCATACGGGCTGCCAGGTTTCATCGAATGCAGAGGTTGAAGTTTTCACTACTTCAAAACCGTCCGACAGGTTATTGGCATTCTTTAATTCCAGTCCCAAAGTACTGGGGTTGATGGCAGGCTGCCCTTTGTATGCTATCTGATAGGTGGGCGTTCCATTCTTCGATAGTTCGAAATCCAGCTTTACCTTACCCGACGGGGACGAAACTCTTTCTGCTTTCCCCGCTAAGGCGAAAAGAAGGCAAACTGCACTAAGCATTAACTTTTTCATAATCTTATTTTTATTATTAGCATTAATAAATCATTTTGTAATCGGGAGTTTTAATAAAGAAACTCAATAACATGTTCCCTCCCATCATCCGGCAGCCTCAACAGACAAAGATTCTGTTTCTTTTCCGGACACCAGGCAACCGTTTTGAATTCTTCTTCCAGCGCTTCACCCAGTTTCTCCGCTTTCATCTTCCTGACTTTTGTTCCGTCAACCAGCACTTCCTTCGGCATTTGCCCTGCATAGATGCGGAACATGAAATTACGTTCTCCCGGCAGGGCGTACTTCTCTCCCGCCCTCTTTCCGATTGCGAGCGTATATCCTTTTTCCGTTGTCCGGCAAGTTACAGGCGTACGCAGAAGCTCTCCACGCAAATACCCCAAGTCTGTTCCTGCATCCTCATAGAGGTAGAAAGAAGTTTCACCGCCCGATGCGGCAGGGAAAATTTCGAATGTAACCGGATAAACGGGCTTCTCATCCGTATAATTCATGACCGGCATCTGAGGAATAATACTGCCCTTCCGCACAAACATGGGAATTGTGTTCAACGGAGCATCAGTCGTAGTCCATTGCTCACCACTGTATTCCGTATGCTTATCATTATAATCTATCCAGACGCCTTCGGGCAGATACACATTCTTATTAGTCGTCCCCTTTTTAACCACCGGAGCTACCAGCAACTCGCTACCAAACATGAATTGTGCATCCGTGGAGAAAGTCTCCATATCCGCCGGATATTCCAGAAACATAGGGCGCATAATCGGCAGACCGGTTTCGTGTGCCTCACGGGCATACGTATAGATATAGGGCAATAAACGATATTTCAGTTCGATAGCCGCTTTTACATTCTTCTCCGCTTCCTCTCCGAAAAGCCACGGCTCCACGGCAACGTCTCCTTCGTGGTGAATACGGCTCAAAGGATTGAATGCGCCCAACTGTACCCAACGGGTATAAAGTTCCGCCATAGCGGGATAGTCTTCAATATCCCCGCAATAACCGGAAATGTCGCACGCCACAAACGGAATAACCCCTAATCCGGCAGACAGAAGCACAGGTATCTGATTCGCCATCTGTCCCCAGCCTTGCAACACATCATCTCCGTTGCCGCAATCCCCGGTCCAGCCAAAGGTATAGCGTTGCAATCCGGCAAAGGCGGCACGCGTCATCTGGAAGACACGCAGGTCGGGATTCCGTTTCTCGAACTGCTCTTTGACTACTTTATCCCAGGTGAGGCCGTAGACGTTATGGATTTCATCGTGCATGCCGAGATAATGTTTCATGACGAGACGCTCCGTCTGTTCCTCGTTGCTCCAGGCAGGTTCGCCCATATCGGTCCAGAAACCGGAGATGCCGTCGTCTATGGGTTTCTGCTGATAAGCGCCCCACCAGTCGGCCACATCGGGGATGGTGAAGTCCACTACGCCGCAGTTGCCGCCCCAAGGCCAGGGCATATCATAACTTCTGCCTGTGGTAGAGTCTTTCACAAGATAACCGAGGCGGTCGGCTTCTTCCCATTGCTTCCTGTTGGCCTGGGAGATGACAGGGTCTTGCGAAACGATGACTTTAAAGCCCATCTCTTTCAGGTCGGCAAGCATTTTCTTCGGGTTCTGATAGTTCTCTTTCCGCCAGTTGAAGTCTTGCAGGTGTTGGGTCCAGCCAATGTCCTGATAGATAATGTCGCAGGGAATGCCGCGCTGGCGATATCCTTCGGCTATTTCATAAGAGAGTTTCTCGGTAGTCAGCAAGCCACGGCACTGTGCAAAGCCTAACGCCCACTTGGGGGGCATGATGGGCTTGCCGGTCAGATCTACATATTGCTTCATGATTTCTTTATAATCCTTGCCGAAGATGAAATAGTAAATCATCTCTCCGCCAGGGGCTTCGAAGCTGTAATAATCGCGGCTCTCGGTACCGAATTTGAATTCTGTCTTATACGTATTGTCCAGAAAGATTCCATAGCGATAGCTGCTCATAAAGAAAGGAATACTCTTGTAGAGGGGGTCTTCCACAATGCTGTAACAGGGTTTATCGCTGTTCCACATCTTATAGGATTCGCCGCGGCGGTCCAGTTTGCCTGTCTTCTCGCCCAGGCCGAAGAAGTGTTCGTCCCGGCGGAGGGTCTTGTATTCCACTTTGCGGGCTCCTTCGCTGACGTGACCCTTATCGGCATAGTCGCTGAACAGGAGTTTCTGATACTTGTCGAATATCTGGAGGCTGAACGGGGCTTTGTTGACCCGGATGCGGAGTTTGGGCGTGAATATCTCATAACAGGCATTCTGCTCGTCCACCTGAACGGTGCCCACATCTTCCAGTTCTTCATTGATGACGGCAAAGGAAGGGTTTCCCCGTTGCAGTTTTCCGTCCGGCGAAAACCAGACACGCACCACCGAAGGGCTGCACAGTTGTAGCTGCACTGCCGAGGTGTCATTCAGGTGGAAGGTAACGTTTCTCCCTTCCTTGGAATAAGAGATGCAGTTTCCGGTTATATTTCCGCTATATGAATACGGAGACAGGAAACACAATACTACTAATAAATATATATATATTTTCATGGTTTATATCCTTTATAATCTGTTCTTTTCTGAGCGGTTATGAACTAATTCCGCCAACGGGCGATTTATCTTCCTGTACCTTAATAAGTAGATGGTTGTTTCCTCCCGTGGTGATTCTATTTACCCCAAATGGTAACTTCATTTACATGCCGAGGTAAAGGCCGTTACATACCGAGGTAAAGAGCGTTACAATAGGTGGTAAAGGTCGTTACATACGGCAGTAAATGCTTTTACATCGTGAGGTAAATAGAATGTAAATGCTATCTATTGATAATCAACAAACTAAGCAGGCGTATTGGTGAGGCTGATTCATTCTTGGGCAATCTTAAATCAACTCCAATAACAGCTTTATTCTATCACAATCATTGTCCAGTATTTCAGTGAAGGAAGCGTAAAGGTTATCGCTCCGTCTTTCTGCTCAAAGGCCAGTTCCTGCGAAGCTCCGGCATGAGCGTCGGGAGTAGCGACCCACACTTTGCTTACTTTCCCGACGACTTCCAGCTTCAAAGGCACTTTAGTCACCAGACGCGGTTCGGGCATGCTGCCGTCGAGGTCTCTCCAACTCAGACTGTTTGCGCTGAGGAAATTGAGCAGATGGACTACCTGCCGACCATTTACTCTTTTGGCAAAAGCCGTTATGGACGATTTCTTAGGTGGCCAGACATTCAAACTTAGATTCTTGCTGGCATCAGTACAGTTCAGAGTGACCTTTTCTTCCTCTCCACCATCACGAAGGAGGTTCTGATAGGCGGTCATAAAATCGTAATAGCGCACGATGGCAGTCTGCAACGCATCACTCATCCGTAGGCGAGTGTTCGGGAAGTATTCGCTGCATAGCATGTGGTCGCCTCCCAGTTCCAGATGAGAACCGCCAAGGGCAAACATCACCGCATCCGTCAGCAAGACTCCCGGCATATTGAAGTCTCCGGAACTCTTTTCATAGTTCATGTAGGCGGCAAATACTGTTTTCAACGTTTGGTTGCCGTATTGATGATTGGCTTTCAGAATGGTGTATAAATCCGTAAAGTCCGCCTCATCTCCCCAAACTTCATTATAAAGGAAATCGACTTTGCCCGTCCCGGCAATCTGGGAGGCTCCATAGCTGCTGACGGCATTCATAACCAAGCGTTTCTCGGGATGCCGTTGCTTCATGGCGTCGATGAACGAGGTGTAGAACTTGGGAAGATTCACCTTGTTTCCTTTGTAGTCGTAGCGGTCGCCCCGGTTTCCTAACTGGTCTATCTGATAGCCGTCGAAATCAAGATTGGCATAGACATCATCATTGCGCTGGGCTATGTAAGCTTGCCATTCTGTGTTGGAAGGATCAAGAAGATAGATATTACTTTTCCAACTGTCGGGCAAGGTGTGCGCATCCTTATCCGTATGTCCCGCGCCCTTAAAGATGTACCATTCTTCTTTCACACCATCATTGGCAGCATCGTCGAGTGCACCGAAACAAAGATTATAGAACATAGACTTCATTCCGTATGTATGCTGAATGCGAATATAGTCTTTTACCGATTGCGTGTAAATGTCCCGGTTGGCAATGTCTTTATATACCGCATCCAACTGTTCGCGCATGCCACCTAATGGCCAGTGGTGTTTGTTGTGCCAATCCTGAAACTGCACACCATTGATATGGCAACGATTCAAGAAAGCCATTTCTTCCTGAATTTTACTTTCGGTTTTAGAAGCATCGAAGGTGGCGACAAAGCCGTAACGGGGAAAACGGATCCAGTCGCTGGATACATCTATGGCAATAGTGCCGAAAATAACTTCTGTACCGTCATCTTTCGTGCGGTATACATCTGCCAGATAACCGATAAAATCTGTTGCCGGTGCAGTCCACGTCCAGGAAGTACCTACAACGGCTTGTTCGGAGACGACTTTGTTCAGGGTACGATAGCGTATCTTTGCTCCCGCAGGCAGGGCATCGGCTGTAAAAGATACAGTTTCACCCGGTTTGTAACAGGCCTTATCGGTAACGAGGCTTACGGTTAAATCGGAGGTTACCGGAGTGACATCAGTCACTCCGCCAATTTCACCTCCTCCACCGGAACCACCGCCGGTTTCATCATTGTCTTTGCTGCACGAGGCCAGAAAGAACAATGTGGTAATTGCATAAATTATATATTTCATCCTATTGAATTTTAAGAACTATCATTGCTTCACTATCGAAATAGTCTCTTCCAATTGGTTTAGCGTTATCTTATAAGAACCTGCTGTCGTAATCTTCCATTTCTGATCGATACCGCCAACCATTACATCCGGATACTGGGCTTTAAACGCATCGCTGGACTTATCCAAGAATAACATTGACTCTGTTTCCCCCGTAGGCTGCTTGTCGGTCACGGTCGGCATAAACCAGGCACCGTTCCAATCTTCTTTCTTGTCGCAAGTCAATTTCAACTCGCCCGCATTCAGCACACCTTGCCAGGTGAATACATACGGATTATCCGTAGCCTGCATCGGAGTAGCATCACCGATAGTCCATCCCGCAGGTGCAGCATCGCCTACCATATAAATCATCTCGTATGGCACAAACTCACTCATCATCATGCGTTCCTTACCTGCCCGGATGTCCACGCAAATCTTATACGCCTTGCCACATTCGGCATCTTTCAACACCCACTTGTTATCGGGGTCGAAGCCTTTCACAAACACCATCTCTGTATCGGTATAAGCCGCATCGGCATTCTTTGCCTTATACATATTCTCCCAACTTCCTTCCGAAGTGCCGAACTTGAACTCTCCGCCTTTACCCGCTTCAAAGAACCTGGCATAGCGGAACAGGTATGCATCCAGCACATCCCGCTTCATCGGCACAAAATTCCAGTCGGTGGCACTACCTATGAAATAAAGCTGGTCATAAGCCGGTTTCAAATTCTCCGTCCGGGTCAGGCTGACAACGCCGGTAAACAGATTCGCTTCGACTACGTAGTTGAAATCTTCTTCTATTGTGAAGGTTTCATCCGGCTGGTCGTCACTGCTGCGAAGCACCAACTTCCCGTCTGTTCCTTTATTATAAGATGGCAGGAACGCCCCCAGCGTAGTGATGAACTTGAATGAACCGGGTGTCATCTTTCCCGTCCATGTGAACAGGCCGTTATCTTTCCGTGTCATCTCCGTTGCATCATCCGCACTCCAACCGCCGGGCGTGGCGTCGCCTATCAGATAAAGCGTGGAAGTCAGCGGTTCATAAGCGGTGACACTGAATGAGGTGGTCGCCACCTGTACTTCTTCCCTGTCCATAACTTTAGCCGTCAGACGTGCTTCCAGCGAAATGTTTCCGGCAGTTTCCATCCCGAAGTGCCCGCGAAGAATATTATTCAACTCCTCTACACTTTTCTTCCAGGTATATTCCTGCACGGCATTCTCCAGGGCAACGTAAGGAGTAGCGAAATTGCTTCCCGCACGGGCAAGTTCCAGCGTATAAGATATTTTATTCCCCGTACCATAATTCGTTCCCGTTGTCCAGGAAAGCTCCAACGCATCGTCGGCATGGGCCTGTTCGTTCAAAACGACTTCGGTGTTGCTGGTGGAGAGCGCCAACTCGTTGTGTCCCTTGTCCAGTTCCATATAGTCATTATCCACACATGCAGACAATGCCATGCAACCCAGCAACGCAAATACTAAATGTGAAATATATCTTTTCATATTCTTCTTCTGATTTAAGTGATTAATAGCCTGTATTCTGTGTCATCAACACGTTTGCGTCCATTTCCGTCTGCGGAATGGGGAACAGCAAACGGTTCTTATTCACACTGCTCTTACCGATGGATTGCAGGAACCGGATGGCATACTCGCCATTGTCGACGCGGATCATATCGAACCAGCGATGCCCCTCGAAAGCAAGCTCCATGCGGCGTTCGTGAATAATCTTTTCACGCATCGCCTCCTGCGACAGGCCCAAAACTTCAGGCAACCCGGCACGCTTACGAACGATATTCAAGGGTGCGGCGGCCTGATCCGGTTGTCCCATCTCGTTCAAAGCTTCCGCCTTTTTCAGAAGAACATCTGCATAGCGATACACGACGAAGTTATTCGGATTCGTGTTATATTCCGGAGAGATGGTTTTAGAAACCAGGAACTTGCGGACATTATATCCGGTGTTTGAATAAGAACTCTTATAAGTCTTTCCATCGAAGTCCGGACAACCGTCGTAAAGCACCGTCAGGTCTTTCCGCTTATCCCCCTCCTCATATTGCCCCACAAACTCCTCCGTAGGCTGATTCCAACCGTAACTGCCTGCTACAAAATCCGAGTTACGCGGCCCCATAAAAGTGGAGAGCCAGGAAGACTGACCGTCCGTTCCCCAAAAATCATATTCCGTGCTGCCGGAATACTGCACTTCGAACAAAGACTCAGGACCATTATTGATGGTAGCGTCGAAGTTGTCTTCATACTTGCAGGTGGAGAGGTCGTAGCCCAGATTCGTGATTTCGTTGCACAAATCCACCACTTCCTCATAATAGCTTGTGTGATTGGGTGCCAAGGTCAGATAAATATCCGCCAGCATGGCCAGGGCGGCATCCTTGCAAGCACGTCCTTTCTGTTCTTCGCTGTATTCAGCTTTTGCAGGAAGCAAATCGACGGCATTCCTGCAATCGGAAATAATCTGTTCGTAAGTCTGGTCCAGAGTCGTGCGGGCTATTGCCGTAGACGCCCCCGGAGTATAAGGCTCCAGACGCAAAGGTACACCACCGTACAAACGCGCCAAAATATAATAGTAGTGAGCGCGGAGGAAATAAGCCTCGCCCATGCAACGGTTCTTGATGCTCTCCGACACGGCTTCCGCCTGCGGAAGACTGGTCAGCACAATGTTACACTGCCCGATGCCTACCCACGGGGAACGCCACATATACAATGCCATACCATTATCGCTCTGCGTGATAAAATTGGATGCCTGTATGGTTTCCAGACCGTCAGTACCACCGCCTGCGCCTACCAGACTGTTGCCCGCAACGATATCCAGCGACCACATACGCTGGTTATACAGATTAGAGGATTGAAGCGCCTTGTAGCAAGCATTCGTCAGTGCCACGGCCACGTCGTCGGTCACCGTCGTTTCGGGATCAACCGCATATTTGGGAGACTTATCAAGGAAGTCATTACATGAAACCAGCATCAATACAGCCAGCGCATATACTAAGTTTGTTATCTTTTTCATATCCGAATCAATTTAAAAGTTAAAGTTTAAACCTACACTGAATGTACGTGAGATGGGATAGCGGGACAAATCAATTCCGTTGATGTCCACCTCCGGGTCGAAACCGGAATATCCGGTAATGGTAGCCACATTCTCGCAAGAGACGGAAAGGCGCGCATTCTCTATCTGTATCTTCTGCAACCACTGCTTGGGGAAGGTATAGGAAAGCGTGATATTCTTCAGACGGAGATAAGAACCATCCTCCACAAAGCGGTCAGATACACGGCAGTTCTGATTCGGGTCGCCGAAGACGGCACGCGGCATGGAATGGCTTGTTCCCTCTCCTCTCCAACGTTTCAGTACATCGGTGGACTGATTGTATGCGGCAGCCATACCGACGTTATCGATATTGTTGGCATTATAAATCTTGTTGCCGGCCACTCCCTGGAGGAAGACGGACAACTCAAAACCTTTATAGGACAAACTGTTGTTCATGGAGTAGAACCAACTCGGATTAGGATTGCCTATCACCGTGCGGTCACTGTCATTGATGACACCGTCGTTATTCAAGTCCCTGAAACGAATGTCACCCGGCTCCGCTCCCGGCTGCACGGCATGCGCATCCACTTCCGCCTGATTCTGAAACAGCCCGTCCGTCACGTAACCGTAGAATACGTTAATCGGATAATCCTTTGCCAGCATCGTCACGTAAGAGTTGTTAATCTGGTTGATATAGTAAGGAACCGCACTGTTCAGGTCTTTAATCTTATTCTTATTGTAAGTGGCGGTCAGGTTTGTCTCCCAGCCCAGTTCACCCGTCAGGTTGATGGTGTGCAGGCTCATTTCCAAACCCTGGTTGCGGACTTTACCGGCATTGGTGTAAGTAGTGGTAGTGTCCTCAAAACCCGACGTGATAGGGATAGACGCTTTCACCAACATATCCCTGGTCTCTTTCAGATAAGCATCCAGCGAGAAGGTGATGCGCGAATTGAACAGGGAGGCGTCAAAACCGATATTCGTCTGCGCCACTTCTTCCCAATGAATATAAGGATTGGCAAGCGTGGAAGAAACCAGCGCCGTCTGATTGCCGCTTGTGGTGCCGAACGGGTACACACTGGTATTATAAGATGCCAGATAACTGTAATTGCCCACACTTGCCTGGCTACCCGTCACACCATATCCGACGCGCAACTTCAAGTCGTTTACATACTTATTCTGCGGGAACCACTTTTCCTGCGAAACACGCCATGCCGCAGAGACTGACGGGAAAGTACCCCAACGATTTTTCTTACCGAAACGGCTGGAACCGTCACGGCGAACCGTTGCCGTCAACAGATAACGGTCTTCGTAAGAGTAATTGACGCGTGCCATGTATGAAAGCAATGCCCATTCGTTGGAACTGCCGCCAATGGCGTACATCTCCTGACCGTTATCCATTTCATGCACATTGTCGAACATGAAGACATTCTTTTGGGCGTTCAAGTAATCGTTCTCATTCCATTGTGCGGAAGAACCTGCCATCAAGCCTACACGATGCTTTTCGGCAAACGTATAGTCAAACAGGAAATAGTTATCCCACAGATAGGTGAATGATTTATTATCACTCTTATAGCGTGAGGTTTCTTCCGTCGGAATAGGCTTCCAGTTATACTTCGGAGTGAAATTGTCGATGAACCAGAACTTGGCGTCATAGCCGAATGTACTCTTGAATTTCAGCCATTTGGTAAAGGTCAGTTCCGCTGTCAGGTTGGCAAGGAAATTATAACCTTTCGTCTGGCTCTTGTTAAGTTGCGTAGGCCCTATCGGGTTACGGATGCTGCCGTACCATTCCGAATTACCCTCCGGTCCGCTCCAGGAACCGTCTTCATTCTTCACCGGAAGAACGGGAAGAGCTTTCAGCGCATCACCTATATTATAACTGCCCGAGTCTTTCGTATCGGTGCTGAAAGTTATGTTATTAGAGAATTTCAACCACTTCAACACCTGCGCGTCGCTGTTGGACTGGAACGTGAAACGACGATAATTCACACTGCTTACGATACCCGACTGGTCGAGGAAACCACCGGACACATAATAATGGGATTTCTCATCACCTCCGGAATAACTTACCGTGTAGTTCTGCATAATGCCCGTGCGAAGCAATTCATCCATCCAGTCGGTACCTGCGCCCAGTTCGGAAGGATTCGCCCAATTCGGATTGGGGTTGCGTCCGCTATTCGTCATCATGTCGTTGCTCAACTCCGCATACTGGGCGACATTCAGCAAAGAAGGTACATTCGTGGCATTCTGGAAAGCACCATTGGCGGATACTGACAGCTTACCTTTTCCTTCCGTTCCGCGTTTGGTAGTAATCATCACCACTCCATTGGCTCCCCGCGAACCGTAAATAGCTGTAGCTGATGCGTCTTTCAGTACGTCCAGACGTTCCACATCCGCCATGTTCAGAGAAGATAACCCCAGGTCGGTAGGCACTCCGTCTATCACCACCAGCGGATCGCAGTTATTGATTGAGCCCAAACCACGAATCTTGATAGAAACATTGTCGCCCGGCTTTCCGGCATCCACTACCTGTACGCCGGAGATGCGGCCCTGAATGGCCTGTCCTAAATTGGATACAGGAGCATCTTTAATATCTTTGCTGCCCAAAGAAGATACGGCGCCTGTCAAATCGCTTTTCTTCATGGTTCCATAGCCTATCACCACCACTTCATCCAGCATCTCGCTGTCTTCGGACAGCATTACCTGAATTTGTTTCTGCCCTTTGACGGGGATTTCCGAAGTCTTGTAACCCACAAACGAAACTACCAGAACAGCATCCGAAGGCACATTCAACAGGAAATCGCCATCGATACCTGTTATCGTTCCGTTCGTCGTCCCCTTCTGCACCACACTGGCACCGATAACGGTTTCACCCGTCTGGTCCTTCACTACACCTTGTACTGTGATTTGCTGTGCGAACATGCACATCGGAAGTAACATTCCTATCAGACAAACCATGATTCGAAGCCTGATCGGCATTTTGTACTTTTGCATAATATACGAATTTAAAGTTAATAATAAAACATAAGTCACATGCTGTTGCCCCTCCGTGAGAGGAACAATGCAAATGTATCGGATAAGAAGAGCCGATGAAGGAGGAAAGAGTGAAAAAGTAGTAGCATCAGCCGTTTTACAAATCGCAAACAACTAATATCCAATAAAATACGATAGTAGTATTATCTCAAAAAAGTAGTAAGAATATAAGCGTAAAAAGGACACTAATAGGACCTGAAAGCGGTGTTTCAGTCTTTAGATTTACCTATCTTCATCACTTCCTGTTCCAATAAGTCACGGTCGCCGGCAGCTTTGTTGCGAACCTTGGTACGGTAATTATATATGGTAGTCACGGAATAGCGCAGGAACTGGGCTATCTTCACGCTGTCAGTAATGCCCAAACGAATCAGGGCGAAAATGCGTAACTCCGTACTCATCCGTTCGTTGGCTTTCGGATAAATCTGTTCGCCATCGGCAAGCAAGGCATTGAAGTCTTCTACAAAGGTGGGGAACAGTTGCAGAAAGGTATTGTCGAAGTTCGCATAAAAGTCTTTCAGCTCTTCGTCTATGAATTTGGAAGATTTGATGTGTTTATACAGTTCGTCCACCTTACCGCTTGCCGCTATCTTGCCCAACGAACGGCGGTAGTTATCCATCTTTTCCAGATATACGGAACACTGGTCCATATATCGTCCGATGTATTCCTCTTTCAAATAGGAATTTTCGGCAATGATGTGGTTGGCTTCTTTCAGTTGCAGGTTGTAGCGGTGGAGTTCTTCATTCAATTCTTTCAGTCGCTTATTGGCATCCACCACTTCATGGCGTGCGGCGGCCACGCGTTTCATCTGCTTATATACATAGAAGATGGCTATCAGAAGGAAGATGGACAGCAGGCTGATAGAGACTAACGCCCACTCCATTTGTTCCTGTTGTTTCTCGGTCTTTTGTTGGTAAGCGTCGTTGATAAGGGGGAAGATTTGCAGGATTTCCAGAATACGCAACCGGGCATTGCAGAACACGGCATCGTCCATACAGAGTTTCAGATAAGAATAGGCACGGTCTATATCTCCTTCCTGATAGAGCAACACAGCGAGCTTTCGCAGAGAAATATATTCGCGCACCGCAGACCTCATATCTGCGATGGAAGAAAGAATCAGATATTCTTTCTCTTTTTCGGTGTCTTCTTTCAGGCGGTATGATTCCGATAATGTGTAGGCACAGATGGCTACATCGTGTACATTATCTATCTGTCCTGCCAGATAGTCTGTCAATAACTGAATGGCATTCTCAAACTCCCCCCGCACATTGTACTGGTCGGACTGAATCAGCGTGTACACCAGAAGGTTGTCTTTGTTGACCAACAGCAAGGAATCGCGATATTTGTCCGTTATTTCGGCATAGAGTTTTTTCTCCTGTTCCGTAACGGCATAATCAGCCATCAGGCCGTAGACTGTACGGTAGATATGATAATAGTATGGGTGAAGCTCATCCGGTAATTGATTGATATGTACGTTTTGTATCAGGTCAATGGCTTCTTTGTACATGCCTGCCGTACCCATAATCTCGGCGGTATTCATAAGGGCGTTGTCCTGATGTTCTTTGTTCTTCATCCGCAGTGCCACCTGGTATCTCTCGCGGGAGATGTAAAGGGAAGAGTCTGTGTTATAAGAACGGTATTCATCCAGGTACTCTCCTAACAGGGTAAAGCGGTTCTCGTCGGAAATACGTTGTCTGAGGGCTTTTCGCAAGTCATTCAGTTTCTTTTCTTTTTGTTCTATGTATACGGGACGGTTTTGGATTACTTGGTCCAGTTGTGATAAAAGGGAGTCTACAACATTATTGGTAGCAGCATGAAGCTGGCACATACATACACCACATATATATAGGAATATGATTATTTTCTTCATTCGATTCTCGATTGGTTAAAGGTTACTTCTACAAGAAGTTTTATGCAAAAATAAGTAAATTCTGATAGATTCCTATTTATAGTAGCATTTAAATCACAATATCTTTAAAGGTAAAGCGACGTTTCTTTAAAGAATAGTGTTACCGACATGGGGGTGTAAGCACTACCAACACCCCCATGTTGGTATGACTGACATCCCCATGTTAGTAGTACCAACACCCGGGTGTTGGTAAGAGGATTGTTTAAAGATAAAGAGAAGAAGGTTAGTAGATTTCATTGCTAATACTTACCTTTGTAGGCATCACAAAAAGATAGAAACAACAAATGCTATTAGCATTATATTAACTATTGAAATAATTTATGGAACAACAAATTCAACTCAACGACCACAACAAGCAGGAATACCCGCCGATGCATACAGTCTAAATAAACACATCCTTAATTAATCAACTATAATACAGAGCATTAAATCATATACTAAAAAATCATAATTGCGCATTTATCTTACGCAAATCAATTTACGCACTCTTTTGCGCACTTGTTTTACGCAACTCGCTTAGAAAATATAAGCCAATAAAGGAAATAAGGTCAGTATTATCAACACCTATTAGGAAGTTAATATTCACAAATATACAATATACTATAAAAGTGAATGCCTGCAAATTACGATTTCACACAGAGCTCCTATAAACAACTAATAATCAGAAATCTGCATACATTCTTAATATTCATTTCTATTCTTAGTGAATATTGGATTTTAGAAAATTATCCGTATTTTTGCTAGAAATAAATAAGATTACAGTCAAACCTTTTGAAACCAATATTATTTAAAACTTCAATATTATGAAAATCGAAAGAAATGCACTTTGTCCATGTGGCAGCGGAAAAAAATATAAAAAATGTTGTGGTAAAAATAAACAAAATGGAGATGATTCCATTCTAATTTATCCCAAACTTCACCAAGTACTCATATCTCAGTATTTTCAGGAAAAGTACTTCGACCTCAATCACGAAAAGAAAAATTATGAAAAGAAAATAATTGAGTCCCTTCCTGATTTAAACAAAAAATCAGACTTATTATTAAGTGACTATATGTATATCGCAGAACAAGAAATGAAAAATATAGCCTGTAAACATTCAGTATATGAATTATTATTTTGGTCTCGAAGGTTAGCTCCTAAAAACATATTCAATGTTGCAGAATCATCTGTAATGCTTTATAGAGAAATACAAACTCTTTGCATATATAAATATGGAGTATACCAAGAGAACCTTCATATTTATAATGATACAATGATACCTATATACCTAAAAGAATTCACAGAACTATCTCCACAAGAATGTACAACAAGAATTAGAAAAGGACTATCAGAAGAAATAATTAATGTAATCTCAGACGTTTTACGATTAGAGATTCTATCTTTCTTATATCTCTATGCAACCCAATGTTATCGAATTGTAAACAAAGGAGGAAAAATTATCATTGACAGCAATAAAAATGAAATTACATGTGACACCACGAAAGAATTATCTTTTTTAATCAATTTATATGACGACAGGTTGTCTAAAGTCAATCTATTGTCTGCAATCGGAGCCTATATAAAGTTAGATAAAAATATAGGTTCTTTAATTCCAATACTTACAGCACACTTAAACGTAGACCATCAAGAAACTATTAAAGTTCATAATTTCAACATCGGGAATTACAAAGAATTTTTTGCAAAATATGAAACAATTGAAATGATTCCTAATTATAAATTAGGGATGATTAATCTCAAAAGGCTTTATGAATTTTTATCTGATTTTGAAAATGAGTTTTACAAAGAGTATCAATTCACAATTAGTGATTTCATTTTATTTATGAGTTTTTGGGGGTATATGCTCATGGAAAGAATGACTCAAGACATTTATGCTCAAATGGAAATATATGATAGAGCATATATGATTGACAAATATGACATTCAGCACATTAACGAAAAATTCAACCAATTCTATACAGAAGAATATAGATTATTTTTAGGAAAAGAGAAAAATTGTAAAGTTGATTTTAAGACAATATTCAATAAATTCCTTTTAGCCGATAACAATAAATTAGATATTGACTTATGGACAAGAGGGCCCAAACGCTTTTTTTATAAAATTTCGGAAAATTATTTTGTCACAGATTATTCGTATATTGCAAGTATTATATCATATATAACAAAAGACATTACAAGATTTGATGGTGAAGTAGGTAATAAAAGAGCTATTTCTTTTGAAAACGCTCTTATAAATGAAATTAAAAATAATTTTGGAACAGAAAAAATATGGGTTTCACAATCAGTCATTCATGCACATGAGCAGAAAAAGGAAATTGACGCCTCCTTCATTATTGAGGATGTTCTTTTTTTACTTGAAGCTAAAGCCGTAAATGTTTCATTTGGTTATGACAAAGGTGATATCAAAGCTCTAAATTTCAGAATCAACAAAATGCAAGAAGCTATAAAAGAAGTGGATGCGAAAGCATCTTTCATAAAATCAAACAAGAATGAGTTAAGTACCAAATTACCATCTAATGTGAAATATATATGCCCTATTGTAGTATCATCACACCCTGAATACATTTGGAAGACCGACAATGAGTTGTTCATTTCACAAAATTTAAAATTACCGAGAATAATAACAATCAACGATATACCAATCTTTAAAAAAGTTGATATATCAGAATTAAAAAAACAAAAATGGGTATATTCAATTCCATCTTGATTTATATCATAGTTATACTCTCAACAAACTCTATCGACATTTCAAATGACAAATAAAGTCGCTATTTATAAATTTAATCTTCACTTTCAAGATTTGTGAATATCATCTTATAAAAAGCGGTGGAAAACACCACCGCTTAACACCCTCACTTCTTCTTGAAATCTTTACTGCTTGACTATTTAGTTGTATCAATAGCTCCATTACAGATAACCAATTTCAAAGGTAAAAGAAATTGTGGCATACGCTTTGATAGGATTGCCCTTTTCATCTGATGCAGGAATAAATTTTGGTAATAACATAAGTACACGTAAAACTTCGTTGTCAAGGGATTGATGTACACTCTGAACAATTTTAAAATTAGATAATCTACCATCCTTGTTTACAATAAATTGCGCTACAACTTTCCCTTTAATATTACTCTCTTGTGCTAGGGCAGGATACTTTATGTTCTTCATAAAGAAACGGGGTAAACCTGATTCACCTCCCGAATATTGAGGCTTTGTAGCCGATTGTCTCTCTCCAAAAGAATAGGAGATTGAGAAGCTATATTCTGTAACCGATTGCCCTAAATGCCCCTCCTTTCTATTAATTTCAGAAGATATTACTTTGTTATCATTACTTTTTATGTTTGTGGATGTTGATTGCGATGTATTGACAGAAATAGTCCCACCCTTGACTGCTTTTATACGAAAGTGTGAACTTCTTTTTTGATACCCTATCCCCCACCCATCAGATGCAAACATCAGCGATGCAGCATATCGAAAATCTTCATTGTATAATGTTCCAGTCCAATAACTTAGCTTTTGGTTATTATTCATAATTAAAACACCACTCCCCATATTTACTGCACTATGTGAATGTGATACAGGAAAAAATAATTTATTACCGTTTATTTTGCTTGTAAGCATGTAGCCACAAATTTCCGTTGAGGTGGACTGACTTGAAACTTTTTTAAAATACTCACCCCTATCATCTTTTATCAGCTTCCTATCCATATCCAAATAAAGAGTAAAATCCCCAAATTTCAATACACCGTTAGAATAACTATACAACCCCTCAAATAAGACCTTACCTTCAGATGAAAGCACATTTACTAATAAACCATCTATTTTAACAGAAAGCCATCCTCCAAACGTTTTTTTCTGAGTATGGATAACATGCTGCCACATCCATTGACCTTGTAACCATAATGGCACTCCATTTTCATCCACACTATTCAATTTACGTGGAATTTTCACAAACTCTTCTGAGCAATTCTTGAATAATCGGTCTATTTCTGTATATGTGGGTAATCGATATGGTTTCCCCAATCTTGCCCTTGCAATATCATAATCTTTATTACCTGATATTTCTTTAAGAGGATTGATTCCACCATAATCATTCAAATTATCTCCCGTTACTTTTCCTGTTATATCCCCCCAACCAAACTGACTGCCAAATTCTCCATAGTCAGCAATTTTAACTTCTCCATTTTGTAATAAGACCATATCTCCTGTTGACCAATAAAGAATATCTCCATTATCGGCACGAACTCCCATATCCACAAAATCCCAATTATCTGCATACATGTTCAAAGATAACAGACTGAAAAAAAAGCAAAGATTAACAACGTGTTTCACCATATTAATATAAACACCTTCGGCTCTATCAGTATGTTTTTTAGGTTTATAAAAAGAAGTGTGAGCCAACTTAACTTATTCCATTAGTAGGCTCTCGACTGCCCTGTGACGAATAAGAAAAAGCCGCTCACACCTTAGGCAGTATATGTTGTTGGAAACATATATAACACACCTAAGGAGAACGTTTTCCGTTATTCCTGTCACATGGTGAGTTGTCGAGATTCACTAATGCAGAATAGCTAAACGCTTCCTAAATTATGTAGTTGCAATTTGCAACGGCACAAAAATAGTAAAAGTTCAGTGAAAACGTTATTTGTGAACGGCTTATTTTCATGTAAAAGAACTACTTCTTAATTAAAAAGACAACATATCATACGTTTCAAGTAACTCCTCTGTCCTCAATCCTAAATATCTACGTGTGGTCATTACATCAGCATGATTAAACAATTCCGACAATTTGATAAGGGCAAATTCCGAGTTTTCCCCAGCAGCCTCAACAACCTTACGTCCGAATGTCTTTCGCATTGAATGGGTAGAAAAATGTTCCACCTTCAATCCATATTTGCTTTTTATTGACTTGAACAGTACATTGATTCTTTGTGTACTATACACCGTCTTTTTACGACTAATAAAGCACTTTTCATTTTTATCTATTACATTCAAAGCCATACAACAGTCAGCAATATGCTTTTGAAAATTTGAATTAATTTTTATTTCCCGTCTTTTCCCCGTCTTTTTCTCGATAATAACAAAAGACTGACCATCTAACAACATTGACCATGTTAAAGTTAAAAGGTCTGAAATACGTAACCCAAAGAAACTACCGCAACCAATCAATAGAGACAAACGGTATTCTTTATCACGATACAATTTTCTAACTAACGAAAGCATTGTGTCCCATTCAATATAATCACTTGTTACATAACTATTCTTTAGGCTCATAATATTCTCTTTTAATTGAAATTTATAATTTTTGAATGTATGGCAAATCTACTTATTGATAAAATGCTGATAATCAATCTATATTCAAAAGTTATATTAGTGAATATTAAAATACCGCTATTAGGTTCTCCCATCGGAAGGAACGCCAATCACATTTTTCTAAGTCGAAATACGCAGTAGTAGCATAACTTTCACGACTTGCGCCCCACCCACAAACCTTATCCTTCACAAAATCGGGATGGATAGTGCCAAATGCTACACGAACTTCACCGTTACTTTTCAAATAGGTAAATTTGACAATTTTTCCACTCTTTAATTTCTCTTTTAACTGTTCAATCAAAACAGCTTTGGAAATCCCATCAATTTTGCGCGCATTGGTACGGATAGTAATAACTTCTGCTCTAATCGCAGTATTTGAACTCAAAATAATAGCCTGCATATCGTTATTATAAATTGATTAATACTCTTTTAATTAGTCACCACAATAAAATCCATTGCCACAACCATAGCCCATCGCATAAGAAATTGCATCAGAAGATAAGTCTTCAAACTCTTTTTTATTGGACTTTTCATTCTTGTGTGCATTGTGTGCAGCCCAACTTGCAGCTATCATAGCATCAAGCCTTGCCGCTTTCTCTTCACGAACCCGAACAGCATCTTTTTCCCAACTCCAAGCCGCTTTCAAGCATTCACCCCAAGAACGTCCTCTACGTTGGAAATCATTCTTGTAAAGCCTGTGAGCGTCTTTCATCACTTGTTGTTTATTATATCGTTTCATATCGTCTCGTATTAATTACAATGCAAATATATGACATATACTTAATAAATGCAATTTATTTACGCTGGAAATAGTTAAAAATATGACATTTATTCATCTTATGCCATATAATTCCTATTTTTGCAATAAAACTATTGTAATTATGACTGAAAAAGAGAAAAAAGAAAGGACTGTTATTCACCTTAATATAAAAGAAAATGACACCCATCACTATTTTGGCTCAATCGCCAATGTATTTGAATACTTTTCACCCGAAGAACTTGGAATAACTTACGGTTCGCTAAGAAATTATGGACTTTCGTATGAAAATCCATACCAAAATACTAAATGTATCATCAGAAAAGGAACACTTTTGTCAAAATCAGGAAATAGGGGTAAAAAATAAACAGCCAACTGTTTCCACACCTACAAAATCACATTATTAAGCCTATACAAATAAGCAATAAGTTACTAATTATAAGATATATAAGATATATAAGATATATAAGATAAATTACATAATATAAAAAAGAAAACATATTCTATATACCGTACTTGCGCATTTTTCTTTAACTCAAAAAGACTTTTTTGTCAATTCTAATTAAAAAAGTGGTAGCGATATGTTCTAAGTTGTATATTTGCATTGAAAATACTTGAACAGGAATCCTTTCAAGTTAGTGCGTAGATAAAAAGCTACTGCACAATAATATAAAATGATTAATAATGACAAAAAGAAAATCACACTTGGCGTTAGCGTACAAAAATTTAAGAACAAACCTGATAATTGGAAGATACTAACCTATAAACGCCATACAATAACCATAGAGGAACTTGTAAACCTTATTTGCAAAGGGCATTGCATTTGTCAAAATTTCAAGACATTAAACAAAACATTTGGACTTAGAGAAAAAACGATTGCCAATTTTGACTTTGCAGACTGCGTAGTATTGGATATTGACGATACGTTTTTATCCATGAACGACTTTTACTTATCATTAAAAGATGAACACAAGCCGACCATCATTTATACTACGTATAGCAATATTGATAATATAAATAATAGATTTAGACTGATTTATGTTTTTAATGAGCCGATAAGAAGCAATGAATATTATAGGGGGATAGCTAATACTATTGTTTATAATATCCAAAAAGAGATTGAAGGTTTTGACTTAAAAGACAAAACATGTTTAAATGCTTCGCAACAATTCGCAGGTAATGGTAATGATAACATTGTGTATTACTATAATGATAACATATTTTGTCCTACGGATTTTGGATTTGATGAAAACAGTTTTTCCAATTCAGATAGTATATTAAAAAGAGAGAGGAAGAACAACATACAAATTGACTTGGAAAGTCTGATTGGTAATTCTGAATTTATGAAGGACTTTTGGAGCATGGGCTATAAAAAAAATGAAGAAATTTTCATACGTAAGTATGCCCAAATATACCCATTTATTGAAGCCACCCCATTACCTGAAACAGATTCAGATACACCTTATATATTACTGCCCGACAATTATGTAAAGATTGCCCGATATTGGTACAAAGAGCCACTAACTAAAGGTGACGGAACAATTGTCTATAAAAGCCATGCAGTTAAATTAAAATCAGGACACAGAAGGAAGTTACTATATGACGGTTGTCTGCTTCGCAAGATTATGTTACCTGAAATTACAATGGAACATTTGTTGTATTGTCTTGTATGTGAACGCAGATACTACGTAGATAACCAAGATAAGGTTATTACCAACAAGATACTGTACCAAATTGCAAAAGACGCTTGGAATGATACCAAACGAAGTATTAACCCCAAAAAAGAAGAAAGACAGTTTGTTGTTAATCCCAAGTATTGTGAGAAATACGGAATAAGCAAACAAGCAGCCCGAAATATAGCTGCCAAAATATTATTGGACTTACAACTCAAACAATTATACGATACGAATTTATCGGTTAAAGAAAATTTGGAATCGCTAAAAAATCAGGGTATCAAAATCGGCAAAAGCAGTCTCTATAATTGGGTAAAATCACAAAAAATATAGCAAAATTGGGACTCCACAAAGCAAACCACATGTAAAATATCCCCCATAGGGAGGGCTTCCTCCTCCCTAAGTGAGGGGTTACGGTGATAGAGATTTATCTATGACTTGGATAATAAACGTTCCAAGACCTTTTCATTGTGTGCTTTCCAATCAATTCTATTCTCTTGTAAAGATTGTCCAAAATCTTCATTAGAAGGTACACTTAAATCCTTACCACTATCTTCATAAGCATAAAAAGGGAAACATCCCATCCACCCTGTTTCTTGTATCATTTGATTAAATGTATCGTAATTATACTCACCTGATTTAAATTCCACATATATTTTACTTTCACCATTATAAGTAATAATATGTGTGTGTTTATCATACGAAAAACAACGTTCCGTATTATTAAGTAACCATCCCTGAAATTCAACACCATAATGACAATGCAATTCATCATAAAACATCTCCTCTTTTTTATAACGAGCGCATTTAATTGTCCCCCACATTTCCTCACCTCCTTTATAAGATACTACGACCAACAACCAAAGTTCATGTAAACGAAAGATAGTAATTTTATCAATATATTCATCAACCATAGTCTTTACCAAATTCCTATCCTTCCTAATCTCATCCATTTTATTAATCAACAAAGGATTGGCATTCAAACGCTTCAAATTATCAATAGTAATTCTCTT
>ERZ856578.1593-NODE-1593-length-41757-cov-22.228311_pt1 | contig 41757 bp, 40 predicted proteins | sample MGYA00514384_ERZ856578 | MGnify/ENA primary metagenome ERZ856578 (study PRJEB29103, sample SAMN06111958) | human gut metagenome | biome: human gut; feature: ankylosing spondylitis patient; material: healthy_person | host: Homo sapiens | place: China:Hangzhou...
ACAGTTCGGTCCCTATCTGTTGCGGGCGTAAGAGATTTGAAGGGAGCTGTCCTTAGTACGAGAGGACCGGGATGGACGTACCTCTGGTGCACCAGTTGTCCTGCCAAGGGCATAGCTGGGTAGCTATGTACGGACGAGATAAACGCTGAAAGCATCTAAGCGTGAAACTCTCCCTAAGATGAGATCTCTCATCCTTTATGGAGTAAGGGCCCAGAAAGACGATCTGGTTGATAGGCCGGAGGTGGAAGTGCAGTAATGTATGCAGCTGACCGGTACTAATAGCCCGAGGGCTTGACCTACGATTTATGCAGGCAATGGCCTTCCTTCCATCCTCTTCTTTGTTCGGTTTTGAAGGTGTAAGCTTTCATAGTTGGTGCTGATTAGGGCGAGGGTCCACCCGTTCCCATCCCGAACACGGAAGTTAAGCTCGCTTCTGCCCACAATACTTGGCTGGAGACGGCCCGGAAAGATAGGTAGCGCCAACATAAGAGGAGATATCCGAATGGATATCTCCTCTTTTTATGCTTGCGAAGGCATAGGGCTTCGAGGTAAGCAATATAATGCGGTTTTCAGAGGGAGTGTGCCGAATACGTCCCTTTCTTGCACATATCCGGTAAAAGTAGAGGGATGGATTTATCAATGATGACGAAATTTGACGAATGGTACTTGCGTTTTGGTGGAAACGGTGCTATGATGCAACTATCAAGTGTTCGCCGAAAAGCCCATGGGCTTTTATCGTTTCAAAGAAACGATAAGGAGGGTTCAAAGAAAATACGGATTTCCGAAAAATGCGTCTGTTATTGCGAAGCCAGTGCTCACACGGGCCGTGGCGATCCGTATTCCCTTTGTGGCAGTTTCCGCAAAAGCCCAACGGCCAAGACCCGCACACGCAAAAAAATTAGGGGGAAGATACTATGACAAACCGCAAGTCCACCAAACGGGCCTTGCTGGGCAGCATCATGGCCATGGTTCTGTGCCTGGCTATGCTGGTAGGCGCTACCTTCGCATGGTTCACCGACACCGCAAGCACCGGCGTCAACAAGATCCAGGCCGGTAAGCTGGATGTGGCGCTGGAAATGAAGGATGCCGCTGGCCAGTGGGTCTCCGCCGAGGGCAAGACACTGAACTGGGTCAAGGCTGCTGCGGGCGAGCAGGTTCTGTGGGAGCCGGGCTGCACCTATACCCTGCCGGAGCTGCGTGTGGTGAACAACGGCAATCTGGCCCTGAAGTACAAGCTGGTCATCAGCGGTATTCGGGGCGATGCCGAGCTGAACAACGTCATCGACTGGGCCGTGACGTTGGACGGTGCGGCCTACGCCTTGGGCGAGGAGCACCATCTGGCCGCCAAGAACGGTGAGACCGTGGATGCCGATGTGCTGACCATCTCCGGCAAGATGCAGGAGAGCGCCGGCAACGACTACATGAATAAGTCTATTGACGGCATCGCCATCACTGTGGTGGCTGCGCAGGACACCGTGGAGAGCGACAGCTTCAACAATACCTATGATGCCAACGCCGAGTATCCGGCGATGCCCTATGTGACCTCTCACGAGGCCCTGAACACCAATCTGACGCTGGCGGATATCCCCACCAACGAGGCTACCGGCAAGCATGATCCGGTGGAAGTCGCGCTGGGCAACACGGATGCCGGCGATATCGCTTACAGCGAGCATAGTTCCGGCTACACCGGCAAGGGTGTGATGCTGGGCAGCACCAAGCTGAACAGCTATGCTGCGGCCCCGGCAAAGGCTGGCGAATACACCTTTGTGTTCAAAAACGGCACCATCAACAGCGCCGCCACGGGCTATTCCTCCATCGACAATTTGAAGGATACTTCCGTCTATATGTTGGTTCCCGGCAACAGCGATGTGGTGTTCGAGAACATGACCTTCAACGGCGTGGTGAGCTTCGATATCCAGATGTACACCTCTCCGTGGAGCTATCTGCACTCCATCACCTTCAAGAACTGCACCTTCAACGGTATCGTCGTGGGCTCCTGCCCGGCGGAGAAGGCAACCTTTGACGGCTGCACCTTCAACAACTACACCAATGCGATCTATGCCAATAACTCCAACCCCATCTGGTGGCGTGCAGGCACCGGCTACTGGGGTACCGGCGCAGATGAGAGTGTCCACTCCCTGAAGGAGTTTACCTTCGTGAACAACACAGTCACCAGCACCCGTCCGGTAAAGATCGAACGCATCGGCTGGAACTGCACGGCCGGGATCACGATTCTGGACAACACCTTTGACATCAGCAAGCAGGCCGGAGATTCCGAGACCAAGAATATGGCCATCAACATCGGTCAGAGGGATAATACCAGCAAGTTTATCCTGACGGATGACGGCAACACCATCTCCGCCGGCACGGCGTCTCTGTATACGGCGGCGCTGGGCAGCGGATCCAACCAGTATGTGGCGGTTTCCGGCAGCAAGGTGCTGGACCGGAACGGAAATGATAAGGTCATCACGGCCATGGTCTGGAAGACCACCACCGGCGAAACCTTTGAGATGAAGACCATCGACTGATCTGGTGGAGAGCAAAGAATAGCAAAGGGGGAGAGCCGCCGTAAGGCGGCTCTCCCCCTTTGACGCAGGTCCTGCCGCTCTTTGCGTAGACGATTGTATCCGAAAATGGATACGGAAGCGGGAGACGGAAGTGTCGATGAAGCGGCACGTCATTTGAGAGGAAAGATGACAGACGGCCATGGAAAATGATGCCGGAGGAAGTCAGGGTTTTTTCATATGCTGATATTCCTGTGAAACTTTGTTACTTCTGCCGAAATTTTTCTTCGGAAATCTGCTATTTACCAAAAAAACCGGGGTGAAGGTACAAATTCTGCAAAATGACAAAAAAGTTGATGTTTGTGTTGAAATGCAGACGGAACTGTGGTAGAATCATAGAAACATCGGTGTTCACAGAAAGGCAATAAATGTACGCCTGCTGTGTGTACCATGATCTCAGCGGCTGCCGGAGGCGGCCCTCGGAAGGAGCAGGCATGGCTGACAAGAAGAAAAAACAGGCTGGCCGCCGTGCCTATCTCAACGATTTTCATCGGGATCTTACCGGGGCCTATATCTATGACGGCAGCCATTTCCACTTTGCCGGGGACGGCTGGAAGCAGGTGCTCCTGCGGCTGTGGGCGCTGGGGCTCGTGCTGGTGGTGCTGGTGCTGGCGGGAGGCTTCTCCGGCGAGACCATGTCCCACTGTGTGTTCCAGATCCTGCCCTATCTCGTGGAGGTGGGGGCCGTGGGCAGCGTCGTCTGGGCGCTGGTGCGGCTGACGTCCGGCGGCGAGACGCTGCGGGCCTATGTCTACAAGGCCACCGTTCAGGCGCTGCCGGGACGGGCTGTGCTGGTGATGTGCGCCGCCGGGGCCGGAATGCTGGGAACGGTGTTGTGCATGATCGTCCACGGGACGGCGGGACGGCTGGCAGGGCTGCTGCTGTGCCTTCTGCTGAAGGCGGCGCTTCTGGCCGGGGCATGGCTGCTGCGGCGCTATGTGCAGACCCTGCCGTGGGAAGGGCCGCCGAAGGAAACGGCGGACTGATGCTTCATGTGTGAACGTCGGATAGCGATATCCGTTTTGTTCAAATATATTTAAGGAGGATCCCAATGAAAAAAGTAACTCGTATCCTTGCTCTTGCGCTTTCCGTTGTGATGTGCCTGAGCTTGGTCGTCGGATGCGGCAAGAAAGATGGCGGCAATTCCGGCGCAAAAGACACGCTGGTCGTGGGTTATTCCCCGTTCAGCAGCAAGTTCTCCCCCTTCTTCTCAGAGACTGCTTACGATCAGGATGTTTACACCATGACCGCACTCGGCCTGCTCACTAGCGACCGTACTGGCGCTATCGTTGAGAAGGGCATCAAGGGCGAGACCCGCAGCTACAATGGCACCGACTATACTTACTATGGTCCTGCCGACATGACCGTCAGCGAGAACCCCGACGGCACCGTGTACTATGATTTCACCCTGCGTGACGATCTGAAGTTCTCCGATGGCGAGCCCATCACCATCGACGACGTCATCTTCTCCATGTACGTTCTGTGCGACCCCACCTATGACGGTGGTGCCACCCTGTACGCTCAGCCCATTCAGGGTATGGCCGAGTACCGTTCCGGTATGTCCACCATGTCCAAGTATCTGGGCAAGCTGGGTGAGGGCAGCACTGATTTCTCCGTGGTTGACGAGGCCACTCAGAAGGCTTTCTGGGATGCCGTCAACGACGGCGGTGTGAAGTTCGCTCAGGAGATCGTGGACTACATGGTCGCTAACGCCGGCGTTGCCGAGGGCGATGTCAAGGCCGCTGCTGCCGGCTGGGGCTTCGATGGCCTGGCTGACGATGCTACCGCTAAGGATCTCTTCCTGGCCATTGCTGCCAAGTATGACTGGAACTTCTCCGCCATGGAGGCTGAGACTGCCGGTTCCGCTCTGTCCGATCTGCTGCCTGCGGATGTGTACGCCACCTCCACCAAGGCTGTCACCTTCGGTGAGTCCGCTGCCAGCATCACCGGTATCCAGAAGACCGGCGATTACAGCATGCGTGTTGTGCTCAGCGAGGTCTCCGCTACCGCCGTGTATCAGCTGGGCGTTGTGATCGCTCCTATGCACTACTATGGTGAGAAGGACAAGTACGATTACGCCAACAACAAGTTCGGCTTCGACAAGGGCGATCTGTCCCATGTCCGTTCCGTCACCACCCAGCCCATGGGCGCCGGCCCCTACAAGTTCGTTAAGTTCGAGAACGGTACTGTGAACTTCGAGGCCAACGATTCCTACTATCTGGGCGCTCCCAAGATCAAGCACGTCAACTTCCTGGAGTCTCAGGAGACCGATAAGCTCAACGGCGTCGTCACCGGCACCATTGATATCACCGATCCTTCCTTCAGCGCCGACACCGTGAACGCTATCCAGCAGCAGAACAGCAACGGCGAGCTGAACGGCGACAAGATCACCGTCAATACCGTGGATAACCTGGGCTACGGCTACATGGGTATCTCCTCTGTGGCCGTGAACGTGGGCGGCGATCCCGGCTCCGATGCCTCCAAGAACCTGCGTAAGGGTCTGGCCACTGTGTTTGCCGTTTACCGTGAGCTGAGCGTCGAGTCCTACTATGGCGAGCGTGCCAGCGTGATCAACTACCCCATCTCCAACACCTCTTGGGCTGCTCCTCAGGCAACTGACGCCGGCTATCAGGTGGCTTTCTCCGTGGATGTCGATGGCAAGCCCATCTACACCTCCGGCATGAGCGCCGATGACAAGTATGCCGCCGCTAAGACCGCTGCTCTGGGCTTCTTCCAGGCCGCCGGCTATACCGTCGAGAACGGCAAGATCACTGCCGCTCCTGAGGGTGCCAAGATGCAGTATGAGGTTCAGATCCCCGCCGACGGTACCGGCAACCACCCCTCCTTCATGATGGTCACCGAGGCTAAGAAGGCCCTGGCTGAGATCGGTATGGATATCGTGGTCACCGACCTGTCCGATACTACCGCTCTGTGGGATGGCATCCGGGCCCGTCAGGCAGAAATGTGGTGCGCCGCCTGGGGCGCCACTGTGGATCCTGATATGTATCAGATCTACTACGCCGACGTTGCCGACTTCAACGGCGACATGGGCAATGGCTACAACCCCATGGGTGGTCCCGATCAGGGTAACTCCAGCTACATGTACTGCATCGCTGACGAGGAGCTGGATAACATGATCCTGGAGGCTCGTAAGTCTCTGGATCAGTCCTATCGTAAGACCCTGTACAAGGCTTGCCTGGACACCATCGTTGACTGGGCTACCGAGGTGCCTGTCTATCAGCGTCAGAACGCTATCGTCTTCAGCACCGAGCGTGTGAAGATGGAGACCGTGCTGCCCGATATCACCACCTTCTACGGCTGGCTGAACGGCATCCAGAACATGGAGCTGAACTAAGCAATTTGCTTATAATGGCATCCGGTCGGTCCTGCTGACTGACTGAGCAGACCCGGCGAACCGGTGGCCACTGCGGTCACCGGTTCGCCCCGGCTGCATATCGGGAAGCGACTTTCAAAAAATAGGCAGGTCGCTGCCTGATGTGCAGTGGGCTTTGCGGCATGGCGCCTGAGCGGCGCCGGCCCGTTGTATCATCAGAACGGAGGTTGAATTTGTGCGAAAATATGTTTTGAAAAGAATACTGATTTCCATTGTGATCCTGTTCTTTGTTTCGTTCATCATCTATGGCTTGATGCGCTGTCTCCCGACGTCCTATATCGAGAGAATGGCACAGCAGAAGGCTATGGCGCCCGGCTCCAAGAGCTATGAGGAGTGGCTGGCCCAGCTGGAAGAGATGTATCATATGAACGGCGGGATCATTTCCGGCTTTTTTGCGTGGATGGGCGAGATGTTCACTGGCAACTTCGGTGACAGCTGGCTGTACACGGTGCCGGTGCTCCAGAAGTTTAACGAAACGGTGTGGCTGTCCTTCGTCATGGGCGGCATCGCCTTCATTCTGGAAATCATCATTGCCATCCCCTTGGGCGTGCTGGCTGCCACCAAGCAGTACAGTAAGACGGACTATGCCATCTCCATTTTTGCGTTGGCCGGTATCTCCCTGCCTACGTTCTTCTTTGCATCCCTGCTGAAGCTGGTCTTTTCCGTGAAGCTGGGCTGGTTCGACCTGTACGGTCTCATCGGCCGTAACTACCAGCAGCTGTCTGCGGCCGGTCAGTTCTGGGACAAGGCGCATCATCTGGTGCTGCCCATCGTGACGCTGGTGGTCATCAGCGTCGGTTCCCTGATGCGCTACACCCGCACCAATATGCTGGAGGTGCTGAACGCCGACTACATCCGTACCGCACGGGCCAAGGGCCTGTCCGAGCGGAAGGTCATCTATCACCACGCCTTCCGCAACACGCTGATCCCGCTGGTCACCATCATTGGCGGCAGCCTGCCGGGCCTGTTCTCCGGTGCTCTGATCACCGAGACCCTGTTCGGCATCCCCGGCATCGGCTTGACCTCGTATAATGCCATGGTGGGCGGCGATATCCCGTTCTCCATGTTCTATATGACGTTTTTGGCGATTCTGACCCTGCTGGGCAACCTGATCTCCGACGTCCTGTATGCGGTGGTCGATCCCCGTGTACGTATCGCTTAAGAAAGGAGGAAATAAACGATGGCAGATCATAACGAGAATCTGAAGGATACTTTGAATGAAGAGATCGAGCACGCCGACCAGAAGCCGGCGGAGGAGCACTATTCTCTGAACGACGACCGCCGTGTGAAGGTGCTGTCCCCCGGTATGCTGGTGGCCAAGCGCTTCTTCCGGAACCGTCTGGCGGTGACCGGTATGGCGATCCTCGTGTTCATGTTTGTTTTCTCCTTTATCGGCGGACTGATCTCCCCCTATGAGCAGGATAAGTTCTTCTACGCCGATAAGACCATCCGCCGGGAGTTTGCGGCGGTCATCAAGAATACGGAGTTCCGCTATTCTTCGGCGGACGATTCCGTGTTCGGCCTGCCTGCTCAGGCGCAGGCTATGCTGGCCATCCAACAGCAGAAGGACGGCTTTACCTACCGTGACAACAGATTCACCCTGACCAAGGAGGCGGAGGACTTTTACAGCGTCTCCGTAAATGGTCAGGTGGTGGGTCTTGCCTACAAGAGCGTGGTGAGTCCCTCCGCTTCGGACGCCACCCTGTCCTTCGAGTTCACCTATCAGGCTCTGAAGGCCTATCTCACCGACGGTGCGGATACCTTCACGGCGGACGGCAAGACCTACACCGTGGATGAAAGCGGCAGCGTCATGGACGGCACCACCGAGGTGGCCTATGTCAGCCCCTACGTGGTGCAGGCTCTGATGCCAGACGTGTTCCTGTCCCGTGACTTCAAGGATAAGCTCATCGACACCATCAACGCCGGCGGCGAAAAGTTCACCTACACCGACGAGTCCCTCATCGTGGATGAGGAACCCGCCACCGATGAGGAGAACGGTACCAGCAGCGCCATCACCCCCGACGACAGTCAGATGCCTGATGACACGCCCCAGAGCGCTACGGCGGAGTATGATATCTCCTTCGACGCTGCCACCAACAGCTGGTCCGTTCTGCAGGAGCAGACCAGCCGCCAGTACGATAAGTATTCCGCTCCCAGCAAAGAGCACCTGATGGGTACCGACGGCTACGGCATGGATATGCTGACCCGCCTGATGTACGGCGGCCGTGTGTCTCTGATGATCGGCTTCATCGTAATCGTCATTGAGACGGTCATCGGCGTTATCTTCGGCGGCATTGCCGGTTATTTCGGCGGCTGGGTGGATAACCTCATCATGCGTGTGGTGGATATTTTCTACTGCATCCCCTCCATGCCCATCATCATCATTCTGGGCGCCGCCATGGACGCTCAGCGTGTGGATGGCTGGCTGCGAATGATATACCTGATGCTGATTCTGGGCTTCCTGGGCTGGGCCGGTATCGCCCGTCTGGTCCGTGGCCAGATCCTGTCCCTGCGTGAGCAGGAGTTCATGACTGCCACCGAGGCCTGCGGCATCAGCGTCTCCCGCCGGATCTTCAAGCACCTGATCCCCAACGTCATTCCCCAGTTGATCGTCAACTGCACCATGGGCTTGGGCTCCGTGATCATCACCGAGGCCACCCTGTCCTTCCTTGGTCTGGGCGTGAAGTTCCCCTTCGCTTCTTGGGGCAACATCATCAGCGACGTGAACAACACCCACGTGCTGACCAACTACTGGTGGGTGTGGATCCCCGCCGGTCTGCTGCTTCTGCTGACGGTTCTGGCCTTCAATCTGGCCGGCGACGGTCTGCGGGATGCGTTCGACCCGAAGATGAAGCGCTGAGAAAGGAGGAGCCTGTATGTCTAAGAAGAATGAGACCGGCTATCTGTCCGCTAAGGAATCCCGGCGCATCTCCCGTGAGAACCGCCGCATCACAGATCAGCTGGAAAAGCGCCATAAGCGCAAGAATGTGCCGGAGTCCGAGTATCTGACTCAGATGAAGGATCCCAACAACGCACTGGAGATCGAGAATCTGCATACCTACTTCTTCTCGGATGTGGGTACCGTCCGTGCTGTGGACGGCGTCTCCTTCGACGTCCCCATCGGCAAGACCGTGGGCGTGGTGGGCGAGTCCGGCTGCGGTAAGTCCGTTACCAGCCTCTCCATCATGCAGCTGCTGCAGCGGCCGCAGGGCCAGATCGTGGACGGCGAAATTCGTCTGAACCTCGGCAACGGCAAGTGCTACGACATCACCAAGACCCCCACGGAGCGGATGCAGAATCTGCGGGGCAACTATATGTCCATGATCTTTCAGGAGCCCATGACCAGCCTGAACCCGGTGTTCCGCATCGGCGCTCAGCTGGACGAGGTCATTGCCCTCCACGACGGCGAGGGCAAGAGCAAGGAGGAGATCAAGGAACGCTCCATCCACCTGCTGGAGATGGCCGGTATCGCCAACTGCGAGGGCGTGTACAATATGTTCCCCCACGAGCTGTCCGGCGGTATGCGCCAGCGTGTCATGATCGCCATGGCCCTGTCCTGCAACCCCAAGCTGATCATCGCCGATGAGCCGACCACGGCTCTGGACGTGACCATTCAGGCCCAGATCCTGGATCTGCTGCGGAACCTGAAGAACAAGATCAATTCCTCCATCATGCTCATCACCCACGATCTGGGCGTTATCGCTGAGATGGCGGATTACGTGGTGGTCATGTATGCCGGTCGTGTGGTGGAGAAGGGTACGGTGGAGGAGATCTTCGCCAATCCCGCCCATCCCTATACCATCGGTCTGATGGCCTCTAAGCCCGTGGTGGGCAAGAAGGTGGATAAGCTGTACTCCATCCCCGGCAAGGTGCCTAACCCCATCAATATGCCGGACTACTGCTACTTCAAGGATCGCTGTGAGATGCAGGTGGAGAAGTGCTGCGGCGAGTATCCCCATATGATCCAGCTCTCCCCCACTCATATGGTCAGCTGCTATCGTTACTTTGACGGAAAGGTGGGTGAATAACCATGGCACACGAGAAGAAAGTCGTTGAAACGCCGGTGGAGTATGATCCCCAGTACATTCTGCAGGTCAAGGATCTGAAGAAGCACTTCCCCATCAAGGGCGGTATGATCAGCAAGACCGTAGGCCATGTGAAGGCCGTGGACGGCGTCACCTTTAACCTCAAGCGTGGTACTACCATGGGTCTGGTGGGCGAGTCCGGCTGTGGCAAGACCACCACCGGCCGCACCATCCTGCGTCTGGCCGGCGAAAAGACCGGCGGTCAGGTGCTGTTTAACGGTAAGGACGTGTATGCCCTCTCTGACAAGGAAATGCGGGATATGCGCACGAAGATGCAGATCATCTTTCAGGATCCCTTCTCCTCTCTGCAGCCCCGTATGCCCGTGGGCGAGATCATCGGCGAGGCGGTGCGTGAGCACGGTCTGGTGAGCAAGGAGGAGTTCGATGATTACATCGATCAGGTCATGGATAACTGTGGCCTGCAGCCCTTCCACAAGGACCGCTATCCTCACGAGTTTTCCGGCGGCCAGCGGCAGCGTATCTGCATTGCCCGTGCGCTGGCCCTGAACCCGGAGTTCATCGTCTGCGACGAGCCTGTGTCGGCTCTGGATGTGTCCATTCAGGCTCAGATCATCAACCTGCTGAAGAATTTGCAGAAGAAGTACAACCTGACGTATCTCTTCATCTCCCACGATCTGTCCGTGGTGGAATACATCTCCGACACGGTGGGCGTCATGTATCTGGGCAATCTGGTGGAGTACGGCGCTACGGAGGACATCTTCCGCAACCCGCTGCACCCCTACACCAAGGCTCTGTTTTCTGCCATCCCGGTGCCGGATCCCACGGTGAAGATGGATCGTATCGTGCTGGAGGGCTCCATTCCCTCCCCGGCCAATCCGCCGGCTGGCTGCAAGTTCCATACCCGCTGCGCCAACTGCATGGAGAAGTGCAAGACCGAGGTGCCTCAGCAGCGTGAGATCGAGCCGGGCCACTATGTGGTCTGCCATCTGTACGACGAGGCATGAGCGACCAGCACAAGGAGTGGGAGGACGACGGCCGCACGGTAGCGGATATGTCCGGTTTGGACCGACCGACCCTGTTCGGCCATAAAGAGAGGGCCTCCCGGAAGAAGCAGCAGGAGTCGTCCGACGGCGAATATGTGCCGCCCATGTCCAGAGGCGACCGATGGGCGTTCCTGCTGGGTACCATGAAGGCGTCCCTGCTGATCGCACTGGCGTTTCTGGGCGGTCTTGGCCTGTGTATCTGGCTGTTGACGCTGCTTCTGCACTGAACCACACCGTCCGAAAGGGTGTGCTGCTTCCGGCAGCGCACCCTTTTTCCATACCATACGCTGCGGCTGCTCTCCGGGAGAGCAGCCGCCCATGATGAGAAAGGAAGAATAAGATGATCTCTGCAATGCTGCAATACATCCAGCGCAGCCCCGACTGCTTCCACGCCGTGGAGGAGCTGCGCCAGCGTCTGCTGCGGGAAGGATACACGGAGCTGCGGCCCGGCCGGTGGCAGCTGACGGCAGGGGGGAAGTACTTCACCACCAAGAACGGTTCCTCTCTGATGGCCTTCCGCCTCCCGCAGGAGGCCCCCGCCGGCTTCCTGCTGACCGCCAGCCATTCCGACTCCCCCTGCTTCCGTCTGCGGGATCATGCGGAGCTGACGGGGGAGTATATCCGCCTGTCCGCCGAGCGCTATGGCGGCATGATCAATGACAGTTGGCTGGATCGGCCCCTCAGTGTGGCGGGCCGGGTAGTGGTCCGCCGGGAGGGCGGACTGGAGGCCCGTCTGGTGGATTTGAAGCGGGATGTGGCCCTGATCCCCCGTGTGGCCATCCACCTGAACCGGGAGACCAACAGCGGGGTCAAGTACGACCCGGCCCGTGATCTGGTGGCCCTGTACGCCGCCGGAACTGGCAGTGGCAGCTTCTATCGGGAGGTGGCCAGAACGGCGGACTGCGCCCCGGAGGACGTGGTAGCCGGGGATCTGGTGCTGTACAACAACCAGCCGGGGACCGTCTGGGGACCGGAGGGCGAGTTCGTGTCGGCCCCCCGGCTGGACGATCTGGCCTGTGTGTTTGCCTGCACCGAGGGCTTTCTGACGGCGCAGGAGCGGGACATGGTGCCGGTGCTGTGCGTGTTTGACAACGAGGAGATCGGCTCCGAGACCAAGCAGGGGGCGGCCTCCGTATTCCTGCCGGAGACGCTGGCGGCCATCTCGGAGGCGCTGGGCCTCTCCGCCGCCGACCACCGGGCGCTGCTGGCGGACAGCATGATGCTCTCCTGCGACAATGGCCATGCCCGCCACCCCAACCACCCGGAGCTGGCGGACACCAACGAGGCCCCGGTGCCCAACGGCGGCGTGGTGGTGAAGCACTCCCCCCGCTACGCCACAGACGGCGTGTCTGCCGCCGTGTTTACGGAGCTCTGCCGCCGGGCAGAGGTGCCGGTGCAGCACTACGCCAACCGTCCCGATCAGATGGGCGGGGCCACGCTGGGGAACATCGCCGACACCAAGCTGCCCATCCCCACGGTGGACATTGGCATGGCCCAGCTGGCCATGCACTCCTGCTTCGAGACCATGGGCAGCCGGGACGTGGAGGCTTTTGTCCGGGCCGTGCGGGCCTGCTATGAGAGCAGCCTGCGCTTCACGCCGGAGGGCGTGGCGCTGCGGTAACGGGGCAGGGAAGCCCACACACCCCATGAGAAAACCATAAACGACAGGGCGGCGCAGAAAAACTCTGCGCCGCCCTGTCGTTTATGGGAAATTTTGCAGGTTTTCATGGTAAAACATTCCTGTTATATGGATACTGCTACCGAGTAGTAGAATGGACAGCATTCGTTTGCACATCGTCAGGTCTTAGAAGATGTGTATGCGGGTGCTGTTTTTTTGGAGGTCTGTCTATGCGGAGAAAGCTGCTGCAATACTTTTCCAGAGCCGAGAGGCTCCTGTGGGGCCTGTCGGCGGCGTTTATCGTCGGATCCTTCTGCGCCTTTGACCGGGAGAATTATCTGACGCTGGCCGCCTCGCTGATAGGCGTCACGTCGCTTATCTTCAATGCCAAGGGAAACCCCATCGGACAGGTGCTGATGGTGCTCTTTAGCCTGCTGTACGGCTTCATCAACTGGAGACGGATGAAGGAGCGCCAGCGAGCATAAGGCCCCACGACACGGTGCAGCCAACAAAAACCGGCAGACGCCATGCGTCTGCCGGTTTTTGAAAGCCATATTCTGCAAAGCTGCCTATCAGGGCGTGACGGCGCAGGTGTGTCCCAGCACTTCATAGCTGTCGCCGCAGACCTGCCACGAGCCGTCCGTCTGCCGCCGGAGGGTCAGGGTATGATCCACGGAGGTCCGTGTGGCGGCGATGACGCCCTGCCGTAGGTGATCCACCCGTAGAATCTCCCGAAGGGTCACCTGCACCGTCTCGCCGCTCTGCTGCATGGGGGCAAAGTAGGCGGGGCGGCACTGTACATCGTAAATGACGGCGTACTCGTCCACGGCGACCTTCGCCAGCGCCTGTGCATCCTCCCGCAGGGGAGCGGTGCAGCGATCCGGGGCAGCGGGGGTTCGCCCGGCCATGACGGCGGCCCGCAGATCCAGATAATTCTGGATGGCGGCGAGGATGTCCTCCGACGGGAGGGAGGCGGTGCCGCAGCCGCTGAGATAGCCGCACAGATCGGACTCCTCGCAGTCGTCGCCCACCACCTGCCAGCCTTGGGCGGTACGGTTCAGGGTCAGATGGTGCAGAGAGCCGTAGCCGAAGGTATCGCCGGTGGTCTGGGTGAGGTCGCTGGAATAATTGGCCTCCACCCGGAGAGAGGCCCACACCTCCACCGCATCCTCGCTGCGGTAAATAGGGTTCATGGGATACACCTGTACCCGCTGCTCCCCCCAGATATAGCTGGACCACAGGAAGCCACGGGTCAGTGCCTCCTGACGCAGGGTGTCCGTGGTATAGGGCTCCTCCGGCAGAGGATCATCGGGTCGGGCCAGAGCGGTGCAAAGCATGGTGGTATAGGAGAGGATGGCCTGCTGCTGTTCCTCCGTCAGGGTCTCCGCCTCCCCGGCCAGCTCACAGGTGATGACCGGCTGGAAGGGCGCACGGCGCAGGGCCTCGTCCTCCGCCGTGGGGGCCTGAGGTGTGGAGGGGCCAGAGGGAGCGGCAGGGGATGTACCGCAGCCGCTGAGAGCCGTTATCAGCAGCAGTAGGACGCACAGAAGAAGTGATAGGCGGCGGAACAAACGGTTCATGGGATACCTCCTTTTTTACACCAGATGACGACAAATTATGACTATAATGTATAATATAGAGTGCAATATGTCAAGAAAAAAACAGAGAATTTCACAAAAAGTGGGCGCTGCATAGCAGCGCCCATCGGCAGGAAAATTTTCGGCAGCCTCACGCCTCCCGGCGAAAGACATGGATATCGAAGCTGATGGTGACCGCCAGTTCCTCCAGCGCCGCCAGACGCTGACAGCCGGACTTGGGAGTTTTCCAGTAGTAGGGGGTCATCTGGAACAGGGCGTGGATGTCCTCCTGCCCCAGCACCCGGATGCGGTCCTCCACATGGCGGATCTCGGCGTAGGCGAAGCCTTCGTAGGGAGTCTCCTTCACCTCGTTGGGATAGGGGTGGTCATAGAGCACCTGCTTCAGCTCCCACAGGTGCTTTTCCGACGGCACCACATAGAGAAACGTGCCGCCGGGCCGGAGCGCCCGCCGAAATTCCTCCAGCGCCAGCGGGGAGAAGCAGTTGAGCAGCAGGTCGATGGATCGGTCCGCCACCGGCAGGTGATAGGAGGAGGCCACGGCGAACTCCACATCCTTTTCCCGCTTGGCGGCCCGGCGGAGGATGGCCTTGGAGATGTCCGTCCCCGCCATGCAGGGGGCCTTCCCGGCGTCCCGCAGCGCCCGGTAGACGGCGCTGGTGTAGTATCCCTCGCCGCAGCCGGTGTCCAGCACCGCCGGATGCTCCGGGGCATAGTCCAGTGCCAGACGGCACAGGGCATCCCGCAGGGCGGCGTAGTAGTCCTTGCTGAGAAAGACACTGCGGGCGGCGGCCATGCCCTTGTCGTCGCCGGGCATTTTGGAATGCTTGCGGTTGGCGGGCAGCAGATGGGTGTAGCCCTCACGGGCCACGTCATAGCTGTGGCCCGCCGGACAGCGGTAGCGCCCCGGCTCCCGCTCCAGCGCCGCCCCGCAGATGGGGCAGACGAACAGGCTCATTGCCCACGCTCCTTTCGGACGGTGACGTCGTGGATCCACTGTCCCGTGCGGATACGCAGGGCGCACAGCGGCACCTTCAGCAGGCTCTCCGACTGGATGGCGGCGGCGATCCACCAGTAGTCCGCCTTCAGCACCAGCGCCAGCAGCGCCGTCAGGGGCAGGGCCATGCACCACTGGGGCCCCACGTCCAGCAGGGTGGACCAGAACACGTCGCCGCCCGCCCGCAGCACGCCGGTGACGGCGGAGATAGAGTAGGCGTGGAGGGGGATGGACAGAAAGCCCGTCACCGCCAGCGCCGTGGCGATGGCGGCGGACTCGCCGTAGAGCTTGAACAGCGGGAACACCACCGGCACGAACAGCGTCGGCACCAGCAGCAGAGACAGGGCCGTCAGCCCCGCACCCACCAGCGCCGTGAACACCAACAGCGTCCGGCTCAGGTCCATGACCTCCTGATGGCTGCGGCCCTCACCGATGGATTTGCCGATTATCACGGCGGTGGCGGCACCCAGACCGAAGCACACCACCAGGAACAGGCGGTTGAGGTTGCCCATGACGGCGTTGGCCGCCAGCATCTCCACGGAGTTGTCGGTGTAGCCCAGGATCACCGTCAGCATACTGTTGCCGAGGCCCCATGCCGTCTCATTGAGGATCACAGGGGAGGAGTACTTCACGAACCGCCGGAGCATCTCCCAGCCGGGGCGGAAGAAGGCCCGCCACTGGATGGGCAGGAGCCTGCTGCGGACGGCACAGAAGCTGCACACGGCGAACTCTGTGATGCGGGCCAGCAGGGTGGCCACGGCGGCACCCTGAATGCCCAGCGCCGGCAGGCCGCACTTGCCGAAGATCAGCAGGTAGTTCAGCCCCGTGTTCAGCACCGTGGACATGGCGAACAGCTTCATGCCGAAGCCGGCGTCCTCGGCGCTGCGCCGGGCGCTGACATACAGGGACGAGAGCATATTGAACACATAGGAGATGCCGATGAGCTTCAGATACGGCGCACCCAGCACCGACAGCTCATGGTTATTGGACAGCAGATCCATGATCTCCACCGGCCACAGGTACAGCACCGCCGCCAGCACCACCGTCAGGCCGGTACCCAGCATGGCCGCCACGCCGATGGCACGGCTGATGTGCTCCATATCCCGCTTGCCCCAGTACTGGCTCACCAAAATGCTCAGGCCGCTCTGCACGCCGAACACAATGGAGATCAGCAGGAACACCGGCACGTTGGCGGTGGTGACGGCGGCCATCTGGGTGTTGCCCAGCCAGCTGACCATCAGCGTGTCCATCAGGCCCAGTGTAAAGGTGATGAGGTTTTGCAGGGCGATGGGGCCGGTCAGACCCCACAGATACCGGTAAAAGCCCGGTTCACGTTTCAGACATTGCAGCATGGTTAACCTCACAGCATGGAAAATCTCGTATTTTTGTGGCGCAGCAGCGCCTCGTACAGGGCGTCGATGTCACCCTCCGTGGTTTCCGGCCCGAAGCTGAGCCGCAGCACCCCGGCGGCGGTCCTTTTATCCAGCCCAAGGGCGGCATAGCCACGGCTGGCCTTGCCCCGGTGACAGGCGGAGCCTGCGGACAGGCAGATGCCCTGACTGCCCAGATCGTTGATGACGTTGGCGCTGGGGTAGCCCACCAGCGACACCGCCAGAATGTGGGGGGCCTCGCCGCCGCCCACCGGCACCACGCCGGGGATGCTCAGCAGCCGCTCCCGGCAGTAGGCCTTGATGCGGGCCATGTGGGCAAGCTTTTCCTCCAGCCCCTCCTGCCGCAGCGCCACGGCCTTGGCAAAGCCCGCTATCTGAGCGGTGGCCTCCGTGCCGGAGCGCAGCCCCTCCTCCTGCCCGCCGCCGACCAGCAGGGGCCGCAGGTTCCGCAGGTCCGGACGGACGTACAGAGCGCCGATCCCCTTGGGTCCGCCAATCTTGTGGGCGGACAGGCTCATCAGATCCACGCCCCACCCCGCCGGAGCGCAGGGAACCTTCAGAAAGCCCTGCACGGCGTCGCAGTGGAGGAGCGCACGGCTCCCCCGCTCCTTCAGCAGCCGGGCGATATCCGCCACGGGGAAGAGACACCCCGTCTCGTTGTTCACCAGCATCACGGACACCAGTACCGTGTCCTCCCGCAGGGCCTCCGCCACCTGCCCGGCGGAGATATGCCCCGTGCGGTCGGGCTTGAGGTAGGTGACCTCATACCCCTCCTGTTCCAGCTGGCGGCAGGGCTCCAGCACGGCGCTGTGCTCCACGGCAGTGGTGATGATGTGCCGCCCCGTGTGTCGGCCCTGCCATGCGGCGGCCCGGATGGCCCAGTTGTCCGACTCCGTGCCGCAGGAGGTGAAGTGCAGGGCCGATGGCTGGCACCCCAGCGCCCCGGCGATGGTGCGGCGTGCCTCCTCCACCAGCTCCTTGGCCTCCCGGCCCAGAGGATACTGGGCGGAGGGATTGCCGAACTGATGGCGCAGCACATCGTACATGGTATCCGCCACAGCCTCCGGCAGGGGCGTGGTGGCGGCGTGGTCCAGATAGATCATAGCGCAGACCTCCCGTTTTTCAGAAAAACCGGCGCCGGACAGGGGGGAGGGGCAAAGACCCTCTTGCCACCGGCGGCCGGATACCGTATAATGTAGACAAATTCTTATTATATCGGAGAAAACCGCAAAGTGCAAGGAGAATCCCCATGCGAGTTGCTATTTACACCCTCGGCTGCAAGGTCAACCAATACGAGACGCAGGCCATGGAGCAGGAGCTTCAGCGGCGTGGCCACACGCTGGTGGACTTTGAGTCCCCGGCGGACGCCTACATCATCAACACCTGCTCCGTCACCGCCGTCAGCGATAAAAAATCCCGGCAGATGATCCGCAGGGCCAAGAGCCGCAATCCCCAGGCCGTGGTGGCTGCCTGCGGCTGCTATGTGCAGACCCACACCCCGGAGGCTCAGGAGCTGGGCATCGACCTCATCGGCGGCACCGGCGACCGGATGGAGTTTCTGACCCTGCTGGAGCAGGCGGCGGAGGACCACCGCAGCCGTGTGGCGGTGGACGAAGCCCTACGCCGCCGCACCTTCGAGGTGCTGCCTGCCGGAGGCATGGCGGCCCGGACACGGGCCATGCTGAAGGTGGAGGACGGCTGCGTCAACTTCTGCACCTATTGCATCATCCCCTACGCACGGGGGCCGGTGCGGTCCCTGCCGCTGGAGGAGGCGGTGCGCCAGACGGAGCAGCTGCGGCGGGAGGGCTACCGGGAGGTGGTCTTTACCGGCATTGAGATCTCCTCCTGGGGTCAGGACTTCAAGGACGGCCGCAACCTCATCGACCTGCTGGAGGCGGTGTCGCAGGCGGCGGGAGAGATGCGCCTGCGGCTGGGCAGTCTGGAGCCCCGCACCGTGACGGAGGATTTCTGCCGCCGGGCCGCCCGGCTCCCCAACCTCTGCCCCCAGTTCCACCTGTCCATGCAGTCCGGCTGCGACGCCACCCTGCGGCGCATGAACCGCCGGTACGACACCGCCCGGTTCCTCCGGTCTGTGACCCTGCTGCGGCAGTACTTTCCCCGGCCCGCCATCACCACGGACCTGATCTGCGGCTTCCCCGGCGAGACGGAGGAGGAGTTCTCCCAGACGCTGGCTTTCCTGCGCCGCTGCGATTTTGCCCAGATGCACATCTTCCCCTACTCCATCCGCCCCGGCACGAAGGCGGCGGAGATGGAGCAGGTCCCCGGCCCGGTGAAGGAGGAGCGTGCCGCCCGTGCGGCGGCGGTGGCGGCGGAGCTGCACCGTGCCTATCTGCAGGGCTGCGTAGGCCAGACCTATCCCGTGCTCTTCGAGCAGCGCAAGGACGGCTGCGCCGCCGGCCATGCCCCCAACTATATGCCGGTGGAGGTGCAGACACAGGAGGATTACCATAACACCGTTCGCCATGTGAAGATCACAGGCGTAGTAAACGATATCCTGATGGGAGAGGTGACATAACATGGAACACTTTTTTGCCTATACGTCCCGGATGCGGTTCATCTCCCGCTGGGCGCTGATGCGTAACAGCCAGCCGGAGAACATTCAGGAGCACAGCCATCAGGTGGCAGTGCTGGCCCATGCGCTGGCGGTGATCCGCAACCGCTGCTTCGGCGGTCAGGTGGACCCCGGTACGGTGGCGGTGGCGGCCCTGTACCACGACGCCAGCGAGATCCTCACCGGGGATCTGCCTACCCCCATCAAGTACTACAATCCCGCCATCCGGGATGCCTATAAGCAGGTGGAGCACATCGCCTGCGGCAAGCTGGTGGGGATGCTGCCGCCGGAGCTGCAGCCGGACTTTGCCGAGGCCCTGACCCCCACAGACCCGGAGGTGGAGGAACTGGTGAAGGCGGCGGACAAGCTGTCCGCCCACATCAAATGTCTGGAGGAGCTGAAGGCCGGGAATCTGGAGTTCCGCCGGGCGGCGGAGCAGACGGAGCAGGCGCTGGATGATTTTCATCTGCCGGAGCTGACCTATTTCCGGGAGCATTTCCTCCCCAGCTTCCGGCTGACGCTGGATGAGATGGAGTAAAATCAAGCGCAGGAGAGACGGCTCGTCTCCCCTGCGCTTGATTCGTTATGAGCCTTGTTCGCCTTGCGTTCTGTGCATGGCGGCAGGCTTTTCGCAGCTGCGTCCTCCGACCACCCCGCAGCGATCTTCTGCCGTGGCACGGCATCACCCATGCTGCGGCACCGACCATGATATCCTGCCGAAGCACACCATACATACAGACCTTCCCCGCAAAAAGAAAAGCAGGCGGAAAGCCACGCTTCCCGCCTGTCAAGGACACACGATCATTATTTGCCAGCGGCCACGGACTTGACCTGCTTGACCTCACGGCCATTGTAGGTACCGCACTCCGGGCACATTCTGTGAGGCAGATGCAGCGCACCGCACTTGGTGCAGGCCACCAGACCGGGAGTCGCCAGCTTCCACACGGAGCTGCGTCTCTTGTTGCGTCTTTGCTTGGATACTTTTCCCTTGGGTACTGCCATGTTGACACCTCCTTGGTCTTAACTGCCTGAGCAGTAATTGATAGTATAGAGAGCGCTTTACTCCTTCTCCTGCAGGAGACTGGCCAGCTTGGCAAGCCTCGGATCCACCTGCTTTTTACAGCGGCAGGGCTCCCGGTTGAGGTTCACGCCGCAGCCGGGGCAAAGACCCTTACAGTCCTCGGAGCAAAGAGTTTTCGTGTCCATGTCGAGAATGAACGCATCTCTGGCCAATTCCGCCAGATCCACCTCGTCGTGCTCCAGCAGGATGATCTCGTCGCTGTCCTCCTCCTGCTTCTCCTCGGCCAGAACGCACGAGTAAGAAACGGACTTGGGCGCATCGAATTCCTCCATGCACCGGTCACACACGCAGTGCAGCGTCGTATGCATCTCCAGCTGGCACAGCAGAACCCCGGCCTGATTCCGAATACGGCCTTCCACAGTGACCGGACGGGTAATGGGCGCAGCGCCGCCGAAATCCAGCTGAGACAGATCCATCTCAAACCGGACCTCCTGACTGGCGTCGGGGGTATGCAGCAGTCGGTTTACATTCAATCGCATAGTACACCTCTTAATGACACGAATAGTATTATAGAGGATTGCACCCGGCTTGTCAAACATTTTCTGCGAAATATTTTGACAATTTCCGAAAATCAGGTACAATAGCCTTAAACAGCATCCATCAAAGGAGGAAACACGCCATGCGGGAGCTGACCATCGGGAAAAATGACGCCGGACAGCGGGTGGATCGCTTCGTCTCCAAGGCCCTGCCGCTGCTGCCGCCGGCCCTGCTGCAAAAGTACATCCGCCTCAAGCGCATCAAGGTCAACGGAGGCCGGGCCCAGCGGGATCAGCGCCTGCAGGAGGGGGACGTGCTGCAATTATACATCAACGACGAGTTCTTCGACAAGCCCAGGGAGGATAATCTGTTCCTCACCCTGTTCCGCCCCAGCCTGGATATCGTCTACGAGGACGAGAATCTGATGCTGCTGAACAAGCGCCCCGGTCTGGTGGTCCACGCCGACGAGACGGAGAAGGTCAACACCCTCATCAACCACATTCAGGCATACCTCTACCAGAAGCGGGAGTGGAACCCCCGGTGGGAGAACGCCTTCACCCCGGCGCTGTGCAACCGCATCGACCGCAACACCGGCGGAATCGTCATCGCCGCCAAAAACGCCGAGACCCTGCGGATCATCAACCAGAAGATCCGGGATCGTGAGATCGACAAACGCTACCTCTGCATCACCGTGGGTGCGCCCCGGCCGCCGCAGGGGGAGGTGTCCTGCTTCCTGCTGAAGGACGAGAAGAAAAAGCAGGTGGCCGTGTACCACAGGCCCGTTCCCGGCGGCAAGACCGCCGTTACCCGCTACCGGACGCTGGAGACCCGTGGGGAGCTGTCCCTGCTGGAGGTGGAGCTGCTGACGGGCCGCACCCACCAGATCCGTGCCACCATGGCGGACTTGGGCTGCCCCCTGCTGGGGGACGGCAAGTACGGCGACGGGCAGGTGAACCGCCGCTACGGCGAGACCCGGCAGGCTCTGTATTCCTACCGCCTGACCTTCGACTTCCCCACGGACGCCGGCCTGCTGAATTACCTCCGGGGCCGCAGCTTTCAGGTGGAGAGCGTCCCCTTCCGGGAAAAATACTTCGGCTGACCGCCGCCCCGGCTGCCCGGTGCAGCCGGGGCTTTTTTCTGCCATTCCCCGGAAATCTCCGGCAAAAACGAGTAAAATTCTCCACCGTGCAGAATTTTCCTTAAACAGGGAAAAATATTCATTGACATTTCTTCGCTTTTTATATATAGTGAATCTGCCAAATTTCAACGAGAGATATCAGGCCTGTCCGCAAGGCCTCCCTTTGAACAGAGAAAAGAGGTAGATATTATTTAACGAACGGGGGAGGATAAATGTCCAAAGAGTTGATTCGCCTGCGGGATCTCTGCATGGCGTTTGACGACGAGCTGGTTCTCGATCACATCAATCTGTATATCAACGATTCCGAATTCCTCACACTGCTTGGCCCCAGCGGCTGTGGCAAGACCACGACGCTGCGGATCATTGGCGGCTTCACGACGCCCACGTCGGGAGACGTCACCTTTGACGGTGTGAGGATCAATGACGTTCCGCCGCATAAGCGGCAGATCAACACTGTCTTTCAGAAGTATGCCCTGTTTCCCCATCTGGATGTCTTTGAAAACATCGCCTTTGGCTTGCGGATCGCCAAGGTGCCTGCCGACGAGATCGAGCAGCGGGTGACAGAGATGCTGGGCGTGGTGAGCCTGAAGGGCTTTGAGCACCGGAGGATCCATCAGCTCTCCGGCGGCCAGCAGCAGCGTGTGGCCATTGCCCGTGCGCTGGTGAACCGGCCCAAGGTGCTGCTGTTGGACGAGCCGCTGGGTGCCTTGGACCTGCGCCTGCGGAAGGATATGCAGATCGAGCTGAAACGGATCCAGCAGCAGATGGGCATTACCTTTGTATACGTTACCCACGATCAGGAGGAGGCCCTGACCATGTCCGACACCGTGGTGGTGATGGACAAGGGCCGTATCCAGCAGATCGGCACCCCGGAGGATATCTACAACGAGCCGAAGAACGCCTTCGTGGCGGATTTTATCGGTGAGAGCAATATTTTGAACGGCGTCATGGTCCGGGACAAGGTAGTGAAGATGTACGGCCGGGAGTTCCCCTGCGTGGACGGCGGCTTCGCCCCCAACGAGCCGGTGGACGTGGTCATCCGTCCGGAGGATATCGACATCGTCCCCGTGGAGCAGGGGCAGCTGGTAGGCACCGTCACCAGCGTCACCTTCAAGGGGATGCAGTACGATATCATTGTGGACTTCCGGGGCTTCAAGTGGCTCATTCAGACCACGGATCACTCCCCGGAGGGCGCCCGCATCGGCGTGAAGATCGATCCCGACGGCTTCCACATCATGAAAAAGAGCGAATACTCCGGCCAGTTCGGAGATTACAGCTCCTACTCCGAGGAGTATGAGGAGCTGGCGGACGCCTCTCTGGAGACGGACGAGGAGGAGAGCGGGGATGAAGAATAAGCTCTCCCGGTTCGCCGTACCCTACGAGGTGTGGATGGCGATCTTCGTGGTGGCCCCCATTGTCATTATGGTGGTCTACGCCTTTTCTTCCGCCGACGGCGGCTTTACTCTGGATAACTTCGTGCAGATGGGGGGCTATACGGAGGTGTTCCTCCGGTCCTTCAAGCTGGCCATCATCGCCACGATGATCTGTCTGATCATCGGCTACCCGGTGTCCTATCTCATGAGCCGGGAGGGGGCCTCCTTTCAGCGGACGGCCATGGTGCTCATTATGCTGCCCATGTGGATGAACTTCCTGCTGCGGACCTATTCGTGGATGACCATTCTGGAAAACAACGGCCTTTTGAACCAGCTGTTCCAGAAGATCGGCCTTATCAGCCTCTATAACCACATCTTCGGCACCAACTTGGAGTATTTCCCCATGATGAATACCCAGGGGGCTGTGGTGCTGGGCATGGTGTATAACTACCTGCCCTTCATGATCCTGCCCATCTATTCCGTCATCATCAAGCTGGACCACTCCCTGCTGGAGGCCGCCCGTGATCTGGGGGCCGGCAGCCTGACGGTGTTCCGCCGGGTGATCCTGCCCCTGTCCCTGCCGGGCGTGGTGTCGGGCATCACCATGGTGTTCGTGCCGTCGGTGTCCACCTTCGCCATCAGCCGGATGCTGGGCGGCGGCACGGAGCTGCTGCTGGGCGACCTCATTGAGCGGCAGTTTCTGGGGGGTGCCTACAACCCCCAGCTGGGCGCTGCCATTTCGCTGGTGATGATGATCATTGTGCTGGTGTGTATGCTGGTGATGAATCGCTTCGGTGAGGGCGAGGAACAGGCGGTGAAGCTATGAGCCGCACCCAGAATCGCTTTGGCGACCGGCTGCTGATGGCGCTGGTGTTCCTGTTTCTCTATGCACCCATCATCATCCTGATCGTCTTTTCCTTCAACGCCGGTACCAGCTCCAGCGTGTGGAAGGGCTTCTCCCTGAAGTGGTACGAGTCCCTTCTCTCCAACCGGCTCATTATGAACAGCGTCTATACCACGCTGCTGGTGTCGCTGCTGTCCACCATCGTGGCGTCCATCGCCGGCACCTTCGCCGCCATCGGCCTGTACGCCATGAGCCGCCGCCGTCGTGCGGCGGTGAACGCCGTCAACAACATCCCCATGATGAATGCGGATATCGTCACCGGCGTCAGCCTGTGCCTGCTGTTCGTGGTGTTCTTCAACGGCTGGGGCGCTTTCGCCGGGTGGATGAATTCGTGGCAGTCGCTGGTGGTGCTGCCGGAGCGCCTGACCATGGGCTTCGGCACACTGCTGATCGCCCATATCTGCTTCAATATCCCCTATGTGATTTTGTCCGTGGGGCCCAAGCTGCGGCAGATGGACCGCAACCTCATCGATGCGGCGCAGGACTTGGGCTGTACGTGGATGCAGGCCTTCTGGCGTGTGGTGATCCCGGAGATCAGGCCCGGTATCGTCTCCGGCGCTCTGACGGCCTTCACCATGTCCGTGGACGACTTCATCATCAGCTACTTCACCGCCGGTACCAGCTCCTCCACGTTGGCCATGACCATCTACGGCATGACCAAGAAGCGGGTCAGCCCGGAGATCAACGCCATCTCCACCCTGCTGTTCGTGACGGTGCTGGTGCTGCTGGCCGTCGTGAACCTGCGGGAGAGCCGTGCCGACCACCGCCTGAAGGCGGAGCACCACACCGCCCCAGCGGCCCCCCACCCCAACCGCAGCAAGCTCCATAAGACCCTGCGCCGTGTGGGGGCGGGACTGGCGGCCTGCGTGCTGGTGGTGACGCTGATTGTCACCGGCCGCTCCGCCCGGTCCGACCGGGTGGTGAACGTGTGCTCCTGGGGCGAGTATATCGACGAGAGCCTCATCACCCAGTTTGAGGAGGAGACCGGCATCCGGGTCAACTACCAGACGGCGGAGAGCAACGAGGCTCTGTACTCCCTCATCAAAATGGGCGGCGCCGACTTCGATGTCATCGTCCCCTCGGACTATATGATCGCCCGGCTCATTGACGAGGATATGCTGGCGGAGCTGGATTACAGCCACATCCCCAACTTTGACCTCATTGCCGATACCTATAAGAACCTCAGCTACGACCCGGAGAACAGGTACACCGTCCCCTACACCTGGGGTACGCTGGGCATCATCTACAACACCACCATGGTCTCCCAGCCCATCACCAGCTGGAGCGCCATGTTCGACCCCCAGTACGCCGGACAGGTGCTGATGATCAACAACTCCCGTGATGCTCTGGCGGCGGCCCTGCTGTATCTGGGATACAGCATCAATACCACCGACGAGAACCAGCTGGAGGAGGCCTTTGCCCTGCTGAAGCAGGCCAAGGACAGCGGCGTGTATCAGGCTTTCGTCATGGATGAGGTGTTCCAGAAAATGGAGGGCGGCAACGCTGCTGTGGCCATGTACTATGCCGGCGATTACCTGACCATGCTGGAGAATAACGAGGACCTGGCCTTCGTTGTCCCGGAGGAGGGCAGCAACTGGTTTGTGGATGCCATGTGCATCCTGAAGAGCAGCCAGCATATGTCCGAGGCGGAGGAGTGGATCAACTTCATCGCATCTACAAAGGCCAATCTGGCCAACATGGACTACATCTGGTACGCCTCCCCCAACGGCGAGGCGCTGGAGGAGTACCCGGCCTACTATGAGGAGGTCAACGAGGAGCCGCTGGACCCGGAGATCTACGAGATCATGGCCCCCTCGGAGGAGGTGCTCCGTCGCTGTGAGATCTATGAGAATCTCCCCGCTGAGACCCTGCGCCTGTACGACCGCCTCTGGACCCGTCTGGGCGTGTAGGGGAAGCTGCCAATGTAAAATATCCGGTCAGGCGTATTGACGTAAAATCGAATCAGTCCCCCGGTCGGATGGACATCCGGCCGGGGGACTTTACCGGTCGTGACGGAGAGCATCCAATTTGGGAAAAACGCTTGTCAGTCCGGGAAAAATCCGGTATAATAATGCGTCAGGAAAGCGTCAGATCTCTGTCCACTGGACAGAGAAATGTCAAGCTGACGGAAGAATTACAGAACGGAGTGGAAAAATATGAAAGCCATCGTGACCGTGGTAGGAAAAGATCAGGTGGGCATCATTGCCGGTGTGTGCGGCACACTGGCCCAGCATGGGGTCAACGTGCTGGAGATCAGCCAGACCATCATGGAGGGGTGCTTTACCATGATGATGGTGGTGGATCTGGCAGGGTGCCGGGGCTCCTTCGAGCAGCTGCGGACCGACATCAGCGCCTACGGCGAGGCCCGTGATCTGTCTCTGCGTATCCAGCGGGAGGACATCTTCGACGCAATGCACAAGCTGTAAGAGGGGGAGCCATGCTGAGTATACATCACATTTTTGATACCATCGACATGATCGATAAGCGCCATCTGGATATCCGCACCATCACCATGGGTATCTCCCTGCTGGACTGCGTCAGTGAGGATCCCAAGCGCTGCTGCGAGAAAATCTATGATAAGATCTGCCGCCGGGCGCAGCATCTGGTGCGGACGGGCGAGGAGATCCAGGGGGAGTTCGGTATTCCCATCGTCAACAAGCGCATCTCCGTGACCCCCATGGCGCTGGTGGCCAGCGGCTGCAGCACGGAGGACTACGTTCCCTTTGCCCACGCCATGGACCGGGCTGCCAAGACCTGCGGCGTGGACTTCATCGGCGGCTACTCGGCGCTGGTGCAGAAGGGCTTTGCCCACGGCGACGAGCTGCTGCTGCGGGCCATTCCACAGGCACTGGCGGAGACGGATATCGTCTGCTCCAGTGTCAACGTGGGCTCCACCAAGGCGGGCATCAACATGGACGCCGTGGCCCGCATGGGGCGCATCATTAAGGAGACGGCCCATCTGACCCGTGACACCGACGGGCTGGGCTGCGCCAAGCTGGTGGTGTTCTGCAACGCCGTGGAGGATAACCCCTTTATGGCAGGGGCTTTCCACGGCGTAGGTGAGGCCGACAGCGTCATCAATGTGGGCGTCTCCGGCCCCGGCGTGGTACACCACGCCTTGCGGTCCTGCAAGGGTCAGCCCTTTGACGTGGTGGCGGAGACCATCAAAAAGACGGCTTTCCAGATCACCCGTGTGGGCCAGATGGTGGCCACCGAGGCCTCCCGGCGGCTGGATACTCCCTTCGGCATCGTAGACCTGTCGCTGGCGCCCACCCCTGCCATCGGAGACAGCGTGGCCCGGATCCTGGAGGAGATGGGGCTGTCCGTCTGCGGCACCCACGGCACCACGGCGGCGCTGGCGCTGCTGAACGACGCCGTGAAGAAGGGCGGCGTCATGGCATCCTCCCATGTGGGCGGACTGTCCGGCGCCTTTATCCCGGTGTCGGAGGACGAGGGCATGATCGCCGCCGCTCTGGACGGTACCCTGACGCTGGATAAGCTGGAGGCCATGACCTGCGTATGCTCCGTGGGGCTGGATATGATCGCCGTGCCCGGCAGCACCACCGCCGAGACCATCTCCGCCATCATCGCTGATGAGGCGGCGGTGGGCATGGTCAACAGCAAGACCACCGCTGTCCGTATCATCCCCGTGGAGGGGAAGGATGTGGGTGACATGGTGGAACTGGGCGGCCTGTTGGGTTCTGCGCCGGTGATGCCGGTCCATGAAGCCGCCAGCACAGATTTCATCGCCCGTGGCGGCCGCATCCCCGCTCCGCTGCAGAGCCTGAAGAACTGAGAAGCGGCAGATTGCCGTGAAAAAGGAGCCTTGCGTGCGCCACCATGTGGCGGCTGTCGGTAGTCGAAATCATAAGAAAATGTAAAAAAGCCAGTCAGAGATTTGTGACGGGCGGATAACGAAGTTTTTATGCAGGATACGGTGCAGCCTCTGAAAAGGGGCTGCACCGTGTTCTGCTCTATGCAGAAAATTTGAACTGCTGCGGGTTTTGGCGGGTCTCCTGTACACGGTCAAACAGTTCCTCGGAGATGATCGGCTCCTGCATATTCGGAATGATTTGCTGCTCCTCTAGGGGGGTGTAGATCTTCTTGTGAACCTTGAAGCTGACCGTTGTACTTTTGAAGTTTACAGCGCACCCGATGTACGGCCTATTTTCAAGAATGTGCTTTACAGCTTCGTCTGCCCATAGATACCGATTTGCCGGGATTGGGTTGCGGGTGGCCCTGCCTGCGCTGGCATAATATGCCGTAGGGATGAGAATTTACAAGCCGTTCATAGGTGGACAACCACCCGTGAACGGCTTGTATGGAAACTAAACCCATAAGGAAGCCAAGCAAATTCATCTTGCCCTGCGAAGCTCTGTCAAATGTAGATGATCTGAGAATACGAACATGGCTCACACGTAGCTTTCGATTCCGAATATCAGTCCGTATCTATATGAGGACGGAAATTGCAGTGGCTTTTGAAAAGAAGATTGCTTTTTTCTGCCCAAAGTGCTATAATCGGCATATACCGGAAACGAAGGAGGCGTGTCCATGCCAAGACCGCCACGGTGCCGCCGGATTTGTGGCGTACCACAAGTTGATACCTTCTGCCCCAACGGATGCGGGGATGCCGAGCCGATCCTGCTGACGCTGGACGAGTACGAGGCCATTCGGTTAGTTGACTTGGAGCAGCAAACCCACGAGCAGTGTGCCGCACAAATGGACATTTCCCGCTCTACCGTGCAGGAGATTTACGAAAGCGCACGGCGCAAGATCGCAGCGTGTCTTGTCCACGGGAAACCGCTGCACATCACCGGGGGAAACTACCGCATCTGCGGAGGACAGGAGGCAGCCCACTGCGGCCGCTGCTGCCGGATGCAGAGAGCCAACACAGAAAAATCCAACAAAAAATGCAAAGGAGAATCCATTATGAAAATTGCAGTCACCTATGAAAACGGTCAAATCTTTCAGCATTTCGGCCATACCGAACAGTTCAAGCTTTATGAAGCTGCGGACGGTAAAGTCACGCATGCGGAGGTCGTTGATACCAACGGCAGCGGTCACGGCGCACTGGCAGGCTTCCTGATGCAGCACGGTGTAGACACTTTGATCTGCGGAGGCATCGGCGGCGGTGCGCAGGCAGCACTGGCCGAGGCGGGCATCAAGCTCTACGGCGGTGTCAGCGGGGACGCTGACGCAGCGGTGAGCGCATTGCTCAGCGGAAATCTGGGCTACGATCCCAATGTTCACTGTGACCACCATGACCATGCGCACGGCGAAGCTGGTCACACCTGCGGTGACCACGGCTGCGGTAAGCATAGCTGCCATTGATATGGAACGCACACTGGCTTTGAAGCGTAATCTGGTCATCTTGGACGAGCGCTTCATTCGATCCGGCAACGTGCAGCGGCTCTGCGCCAAGCTGCAAAGGCTCAAAACCGATGGACGGCAAGGTCTTCAAGGGCAGTGTCGGGCATCAGGAGCTTGCGGCGTGGGTTGAAGGACTTGGACTTTAAGGGGCAGACAAATCGGGATTTTTGGAGGAGAACTTTTGACATGCATATTATTCAAATAGCAAATGATGAGGATAAAAAGAGAATAACCAGAAATATATTGGAAGAATTGCCGGAATGGTTTGGAATCCCTGAGGCACGAGAAGAATATATCCGCGACAGTGCGGGAAGAACTTTCTTTTGTGCTGAAGAAAATGAAAAAGCCGTGGGATTTTTGTATCTCAAGCAGACGGGGAAAGATACGGTTGAGCTTGCGGTTATGGGCGTACTGAAAGAATACCATCGCAAAGGAATCGGAAAAGCGCTATTTAAGTGTGCAAAGGATAGCTTGAAGGAAAGCGGCTATTCATTTATTCAGGTAAAAACTGTTGAAATGGGGAAATACGAAGAATATGATCAAACAAATCAGCTCTACATTTCTCTGGGCTTTAAGGAGTTGGAAGTGTTCCCTACGTTATGGGATGAGTGGAATCCTTGCCAGATCTATGTGATGGGAATATGACAACTTTCGATTTAACGAACAGAAGATGATGATCGCATGAAGATCCTGTATGAACTATCTTGGCTATGGGGAACGCTGGGCATTGCGCTTTTGACTGCGGCTGTCTGCATGGCTTGCGCCGCGCTGATTGGCAGGGCAGCAAAGCATTGGTACGATACCTGTGGGTGTATATATCGCAAAATTAGGTGCGAGGTGAAGCCCGGAAAAAACTCCGTTTGAGTCGATGGAACAGCTCGTTTCGGCGCTTGCACGATTGGAACTGGATGATGACCTGTATGATGAATGGGAGGGCGAATCCATCCATTTCTTTGATAATATCTGCGATCACGGCGAAGCTCCCGGCAGGTATGATCGGATCGGTGCAGCTGGCTGGGGAGAGATTCCGGAAAATCTCGACAGTCATTTTGTGACTGCAGACGAATGACCCTCTTCAACGCCGCCTGCCGGGATGGCTTCCGGTATCGGAGTGTGTTTCCTCAGTCCAGGATTCTTCCGTCGGTGGAGATGGTCACCACCTGCCACGGAATAAATTTTCCGCTCTGCTGCAATGCTGTCTTTGCGGCGTGTTCCAGCCCGCCGCAGCAGGGGACCTCCATCCGCACGATGGTCACGCTCTGGATGTCGTTGCTGCGGATGATCTCCGTCAGCTTCTCGGCGTAATCCACGCCGTCCAGCTTCGGGCAGCCCACCAGCGTGATATGCCCCTTGATGAACCGCTCATGGAAGGCGGCGTAGGCGTAGGCCGTGCAGTCGGCGGCAATGAGCAGCTTGGCCCCGTCAAAATACGGCGCCCGCACCGGGACCAGCTTGATCTGCACCGGCCACTGGGACAGCCGGCTGACCGGTTCGGCGCAGACGGTCTCCGCCTGCGGGGTCTCCGTGTGCCGGATGCTTCTGGACTGGCTCCCCGGACATCCGCAGGGCAGGGGAGTACCCTCCTTCCGCATCTTTTCCTGCATCTTCTTCTGCTTATTGGCCAGCACCGCCTGCTCGTCATAGGCGGCGGCCTCCCGCTCCACAAAGGAGATGGCCCCGGTGGGACAGGCAGGCAGACAGTCCCCCAGCCCGTCGCAGTAGTCATCCCGCATCAGTTGGGCCTTGCCCTCTACCATGGCGATGGCCCCCTCATGACAGGCCTCGGCGCAGGCGCCGCAGCCGTTGCACTTCTCTCGGTCGATTTCAATGATCCTTCTTTTCATGATCGTGCCTCCTTGTTTTTTTGACCTGATTATAGTAGAATAAAATCAACAAGTCGGTTGAATTTTCAACGAAAGAGGATTTTTTATGAAAGAATTTTTCCCGGTGCTCCGTTCTTCTCAGCTTTTCTCCGGTGTCTCGGAGGAGGAACTCACCGCCATGCTCACCTGTCTGGGAGCAGAAAAGCGGAGCTTTCCCAAGGAGGCCTTTCTGCTGCGCTCCGGAGACACGGCGGAGTCCATTGGTCTGGTGCTGTCCGGCAGCGTGCTGGTCATTCAGGAGGATATCTGGGGCAACCGCAATATCCTCTCCAAGGCGGGGCCGGGCCAGACCTTCGCTGCCGCCTATGCCTGCGCTCCCGGCTCGGTGCTGAACGTCAGCGTGGTGGCGGAGACGCCCGTCACGGTGCTGCTCATGAACGTCAAGCGCATCCTGAACGTCTGCCCCTCCGCCTGCACCCACCACAGCCGGATCATCCGCAACCTGCTGGGGGAGCTGGCGGAAAAGAACCTGCGCTTTGGCGAAAAGCTCACCCACATGGGCCAGCGCACCACACGGGCCAAGCTCATGTCCTACTTCTCCGCCGAGGCCCAGCGGCTGGGAACGTATGAGTTTGATGTCCCCTTCTCCCGTCAGCAGCTGGCGGATTATCTGGCGGTGGAGCGCAGCGGCCTGTCGCTGGAGCTGGGGAAAATGAAAAAGGACGGCCTTCTGGATTTCCATAAAAGCCATTTCGTCCTGAAGGTATAGTTTTTTACCGGGGCTTCCCCACAAGAGGATGTCTCTTTTCCCGCATGGATATGCTGAAGACCCCCAGCGGAGGCTCTGCCTCCGCTGGGGGTCACATTTTCCGATTGCAGCAGCCCATCATGGGGAGCTTACGCATCCAGCTCCTCCAGTGCAGCACGAATGCGGGCGTACTCCTGCCGGACGGGGATCAGCAGCTCACGGGCCTGCTGGGGGATGGTGTCTGCGCCCCGCAGCGCCTCCGTCAGCTGGGAACAGGCAGCAGCCAATTTGGTCAGACTCAGATTCAGGGCAATGCCCTTCAGGGTGTGTACGGCCCGGAAGGCATCGTTGGCCCGCCCGTCGGCCATGGCCTTCTCCAGCAGCATCATGCTGCCGTCACGGGGCAGCATCCGCAGGAATTTCCCCACGAACATCTCATTCTGCAGGCGCTCCATGGCGTCCTCATAGTTGCCGTCCACGGCCACGTAAAATTCATTCAGCTTCATTGGCATCCTCCTCATAGACCACCACGCAGTCCTTTTTGATTTTGGCTTTATAAAGGGCGGTATCCGCCTGTAAGATCAGGTCCCGCACCCGCCCCTGCCCGTGGACGCCGCCCACGCTGATGGTCAGGTGCAGCTCGGGAAATTCCGGCAGCGCCAGCTCCCGCACGGCGCAGCACAGAACCTCCAGCTTCTGGTGCAGCACGGCACGGGGCAGACTCTGAAACAGCAGAAAAAATTCGTCGCCGCCGTAGCGGACCAGTGCATCGCTGCTCCGCAGCAGGGAGCGCATCGTCTGGGCCACGCGATACAGGGCGGCATCTCCGGCGGCGTGGCCGAAGCGGTCATTGACCTGCTTGAAGTTGTCCACGTCGATCATAGCCACAGCATATTCGCCGCTGAGTTCCCGCAGCTGCTCGTCATAGTAGCGCCGATTAAAGACTTGGGTGGCCGAGTCCATGTATACCTGCCGGTTCCGCATCAGCAGTTGGTTCAGCAGGTGCTCCTCCTGTCCGCCGGGGCCATTGTCCAGCCGGATGGGATTTATGCACTCCAGTGAATACGGGGTCCCGTCCACCTCGATGCAGACGGCGATGATGTAGTACATATCCTTGCCGATGGACTCCACCTTGTTTTGTATCTGCCGGGTACGCACGGCATCCTGCGAGATACACCGCTCACAGCGTTGCTTTTTGCACCACATGGCATAGCAGTAGTCGTTCTCCCGGACGCTGGGTCCGTCCGGCCCCGGTGTCACCTGCATACAGATGCCGGGATCCACCAGCCGCACCGTCTCGAACAGTGGCTGATAGGTGTGGAACAGATGGGACAGCTGATGGTGAGTGATGCGGATCACGCCGTTGCTGGCCGATATCGGCAGGGTAGGCTGCGACAGGGTCTGAGGCGTTTCGGCGTGCTGTATCTCCGCCCGCAGCTGCTCGATGCACTGGCTGCGGTCCTCAATGTCGGTGACTTTCCCCAGCAGAGCGGCGCAGTGCCTCTGCTTCCGGGCAGACCACGTGATCTGCACCGATAGCTGACACCGGCGCAGCCGCCCCCGCAGCCGCAATTTCGTGGTCAGATCCAGCCGTGTCTCCTCCAGCGTCAGGCCCTCCAACTGCCGTTTAAGGCCCTCTGTCAGCTCCTTGCCCAGATACATCTGTAACGTCGGGCTTTGCAGCGGCTCCAACATCACCGACGGCAAACCCGTCTGCTCCGCCAGTCCACGGGACAGGTGCAGGGAGGAGGGCTGGGCAGTATAGTCGAACCACAGCTCATCGCTGAGGGAGGTAAAGAAGTCCTGCTTGGCGTAGGCATCCTCCAGCTGCTGGGTCATCCGTGCGGCGGCCAGATCCTGCCCTTTATACAGCTCCTCCACCACCCGCCGCAGGGGCGCCACCGTCTGCCCAGCGTCCTTCATGCCCTGCTTGGCCGTGTCGGACACGTCGTCCAGACAGCGCAGCAGCAGGGGATTGTAGCTGCCGCACTCGCCGTTGTGGATCATTTCAACGGCCTTCTCGTGGGAAAAAGCCTGCTTGTAGCTGCGCTTGCTGGTCAGGGCATCATAGGCGTCCGCCAGCGACACCACCTGTGCGGCGATGGGGATGTGATCCCCGGCCAGTCCGTCGGGATACCCCTCGCCGTTCCAGCGCTCATGGTGCCACCGGCAGATCTCAATGGCGTACTTCACCAGCTTCTCGTTGCGGTGCATGGGCAGCTCCGACAGGATCTGCGCCCCCAGCTTGGTGTGGGTCTTGATGATGGCGAACTCCTCGTCCGTCAGCTTGCCGGGCTTTTGCAGGATATCCTCCGGCACCAGCAGCTTCCCGATATCGTGCAGGCCCGACGCTGTGCAGATGAGGTTCACATCCTCCGGGGTCAGGGAGTATTGCGCCGTCACCGCCATCAGCCGCCGCAGCAGAAGCCCTGTCAGGTACTCCACGCCGGACATATGGCCGCCACCCTCGCCGTTGCGGTATTCCACGGCGAAGTTCAGGATGGACAGCATCACCTCGCTGCTCTTCTCCTGCTGGTAGACCTGGCTGGTGAGGATGTCCATCATCTCCTGCCTCCGGGTGTGGAGCAGGATGGTGTTGATGATGCGCTGCCGCACCACCGTGGCGGAGAAGGGGCGGTTGATGTAGTCCACCGCCCCCAGCTCAAAGGCCCGGTCGATGTAGCCGCTGCCCGTCTCGGCGGAGATCATCACCGTCGGCACATCCTCCAGCCACTGGCGCTGCTTCATCTCCTCCAGCACCCGAAACCCGTCCATCTCCGGCATAACGATGTCCAGCAGCAGGGCCGACAGGTCCTTGCGATAGATCTGCAATGCGGCGAGAGCCTCCTTGCCGTCGGAGACCTCCATGATCTCGAAATCCTGCTCCAGCATATTGGCCAGAATGGCCCGGTTCATCTCCGAATCGTCTGCGATCAGCAGCTTTTTTCGTTCCATAGTATCCTCCTGCGGGTCCGCCGCCCCAAGGGACGGGTATCCGTAAAACATTCAGCTCATTATACACCGCAATGTCTGGAAAAGGCAATGGTTTCTTCCAGAAAATAACAGGGAAAAACGAAAAAGGACAAAAGCTTCCGGTTTCCCGCCTGAGGAAAACGCCAAGGGGAAGCCGACGGTCAGAAAGCGGGCCGCCGTCCCTCTGGACGGCGGCCCGCTTTCTGACCGTTTATCTGACGAAAAAGGCTTCCGCGGCAGATGTTTTTACTTACACCACCAGCTTGAACAGCAGCACCACGGCTCCCAGCACCACCAGCACCACGCCGGTGGCCCGGTTCAGGGTCTTGGGCGCAGCCTTGTTGGCGAACACGGCGGCGATGCGGGCCCACAGCAGGGTAAACACCACGCACAGCGCAAATACCGTCCAGTCCGGCGCTCCGCCGATGGCGAAGTGGGACACGGCGCCGGTGAGAGCGGTGAAGGCCATAATAAACACGCTGGTGCCAACGGCAGTCTTCAGCTCATACCCCAGCACGGAGGTGAGGATCAGCAGCATCATCATGCCGCCGCCGGCTCCGACGAAGCCGCAGATGAAGCCGACGATCACGCCGCACACCACCGACTGCACCGCCCGCTTCTTGGCGCTGACGCTCTGCATGGCCTCCTTGGTGGTCATCACCGGCCGGACGATGAACTTCACACCCAGCAGGAAGGTCATTACCACGGAAAAGCTCCCCATGGTGGCCGAGGGGACGATACTGGCGATGTAGCTGCCCACCACGGTAAAGGCCAGCACACTGGCCATCATAATAAGCCCATTGCGAATGTCCAAATTTTTGTTCTTCCCGTAGGTATAGGCGGATACGGCGCTGGCCAGCACGTCCGAGGACAGGGCGATGCCCACCGCCAGATACGGGTCCATGCCCAGAAAGGTGATGAGCATGGGACTGATGACGGCGGCGGCGCTCATCCCGGCGAAGCCGGTGCCAAGACCGGCCCCCATCCCGGCGAAAAAGCAGACGAGAACAGTAATAAGAATGTGCATGGAAACCTCCCGAATTGCGAAACATACAAGCGATACGCCCCATTGTAAAGCACTCCCCGGCAAAGTCAACGGGGAAGATTTTCCGGCGTATTAGAAAATAGACAAAACCAGCCTCCGTGAAGAATTTCTCCCCGGCGGTTCCGCCGGGGAGAAGCACGTCAAACCTTGTAAATGGTGTCCTGCTTGCCGAAGGCGTTCAGGGCCTGCACCACGGTGCTCTCGGACTCCTGCGTGTAGGGCAGCAGCACCAGCATGGGCTGGTGGAAGGTCAGTACGATGACCTCCCGGCTGATGATGCAGCAGTCCCACTGCTCCCATGTGAACCGCTCCGTGTGGTCGGAGGCGTTCCACTCCCGGATACCGGAGGCGGTGAAGGTGACGGTGCCGTCGGGACGGTTGTCCTTCCGGAACTGCGTCCAGGACTTGCGATAGCCCATGCGGCCTGCCTGATAGGTCCAGAAGGTCAGCAGCGACATCACCAGACACAGGAAGAACAGCACCTTCAGCTTGGCATGAAAGGCCCAGACCAGCACAGCGGCCAGCGCCGTCAGTACCGCAAAGGCGATGCACTGGAACAGCAGGCGGCGGCAGGTCTCCGTGAAGGGCTTGACCTTGACGGTCCCGCCCTGCTTCAGGATGCTGCGGCGGCCCGCCAGCCCCTGAGCCACGTCAAACAGCCTTGCCGGATCCTCCGGCAGGTGATAGTGCAGCTCAAAAAACTGGGACATGGCGCTTAACCCTGCTGCAGCGCCTGCTCCAGCGCTGTGGCCAACTGATCGGGACAGGAGGTGGGCTTGAAGCCGCACTGGATGCCCTTCATCCGGCGGATGGCCTCCTGAGCGTCCATGCCCACCACCAGACGGCTGATGCCCTGCAGGTTGCCGTTGCAGCCGCCCTCTACCCGGACGGCCTGAATGGTGTGGTCGTCGTTCAGCTCCACCGTCATCTTCCGGGAACAGACGCCCTTGGGGATATACGTATAGGTCATAGTGAAAAACTCCTTTGTGAATTGGTATCTGAACATCTTATTTTAGCAGAATTCGCAGAAAACTGCAAGCCCTCTCAGCTGTTGCGGGAACATTTTTCGGCGTCGATGGCCAACACCACCATCAGGGCGCACAGCCCATCCCGCCCGTCGGCCACGTCGATGACATAGGTATCCGTCCAGTGGAGCAGCTCCTTGGAGATGGCGGCCACCTGCCGCTGCCCGTCTGTGATCTCGTACTCCCAGCCCATGAAGTCCCCCTCCACCTGCCAGCCGTTGAAGTCCAGCGTAAACAGTGGGCGCACGATGGTGAACTCCTTGCAGATGGTGCCGATGCAGGCGTCTCCCAGATACAGGTCGAACTTCGGCAGGAACGTCAGTACCCGTTGCTTCACCGTGGCGATGTGCCGCCCGTCTGCGTCCAGAATGTGCAGACAGTGACCCCAGGCCAGCTGCCCCTCCACCGTATACACCACATCGCCGGTGTCGTAGTCATAGATATCGTAGCTGTCAAACCACGAGAACAAGCGCTGCTTAAAATAGAACTTCATGGGTCGGCACCTCCTTATATGACCTCAGTATACCGCAGCACCGCCTGAAACACAAGGGTGTATAGCCCGCTCTCCACCGGCGCAGACTAAGGCGGAAGAAAAGGAGGCGCAGCCATGAACACAGAACCCACCAAGCCCGCACAAGAGGAAGAGGAGGACAGCCGGGTCCGCCAGATCGTGGACCTTGGCTCCTCCGTGGTGACCAACGACCACGGCACCGTCCACTGCCTTACCGTCATCGGCCAGATCGAGGGCCACGGGCAGGCCCCCTCCGGAACAAAGACCACCAAATATGAGCACGTCCTGCCCCTACTGGCCTCCATCGAGGAGTCTCAGGAGGTGGACGGCCTGTTGGTGCTGCTGCACACCATGGGCGGCGACGTGGAGGCGGGGCTGGCCATCGCAGAGATGATCGCCGGCATGACAAAGCCCACGGTGACGCTGGTGCTGGGCGGCGGCCACTCCATCGGCATCCCGCTGGCGGTGTCCGGCAAGGTGACGCTGATGGCCCCCTCGGCCTCCATGACCATCCACCCCATCCGGATGTCCGGCCTGATGATCGCCGCTCCTCAGACCTACCACTATTTCGAGCGCCTGCAGGACCGTATCACCCGCTTTGTGGCGGCTCACTCCCATATCACCGAGGAGCGCTTCCGCCAGCTGATGCTCTCCAGCGGCGATATGGCCAACGACGTGGGCAGCATCGTCTACGGGGAGGAGGCCGTGGCCGAGGGTCTTATGGACCGGGTGGGGACTCTCTCCGATGCGCTGAACGCCCTGTACCGGCAGATGGAGCAGTGACCCCGCAAGCGCTGCACCATGCAGCTGCCCGCAGCCCCAGCCGCCGCAGCCACAGGCCGCAGCGGCCCGCAGCGCCTGCGGCCTTTGACACCTGTACGCCGTTTCGCCCCAACACAAAAAAGGCGGGGCCGGACAAGTTGTCCGGCCCCGCCTTTTGCTGCGTATTCGTGTGCGCTTATTTCTTCTCGCCGTGCCGCACGGCGTGGGCGCAGATGGCGGCAAAGGTCTCGTCGCTGATGTCGTGCTCGATCTTGCAGGCGTCCTCCTCCGCCACCTTGGGGTCCACCCCCAGAGTGATGAGGAAGCGGGTCAGAGTGTGGTGCCGGTCCAGCATACTGGCGGCAATGGCCATGCCGGAGTCCGTCAGGGTGATGAACCCCTCCCGGTCCATGGTGATATAGCCGTTTTCCCGCAGCCGCTTGGTGGCGTAGCTGACACTGGGCTTGGTGACACCCAAATGCTCCGCCACATCGATGGAACGGATATAGCCGTGCTCCTGCTGCATCATCAGCATGGACTCCAGATAGTCCTGAGAGGATTTCTGTATCTTCATGGCAAACTGCACCAACCTTTTTCGGGTATTTCTTATAGGTTAACACAGACTAACCAAAAATGCAAGGAGAGAAAAAATTTTCCAAATCCCCTTGACAAAGTTGGTTAGAGCGGTTAAACTTAGTCGATGGTTAGGGCAACTTAACTTTAATTTTGGCACAGAGGTTAGCGGGTGCTAACCGTTTGGTTGGGAGGAATGATGTGATGATGCCTTTGGCACTGGCCAACCCCGGCGAGGAGAATCTCATTCGGAAGGTGGGCGGAAGCCCGGAAGTAAAGAAGCATCTGGAGGATCTGGGCTTTGTAGCCGGCGGTACGGCTACGGTGGTGGCTACGCTGGGCGGCAATATCATCGTGAAGATCAAGGAATCCCGTATCGCCATCAGTGAAGAGATGGCACGGAAGATCATGATTTGACAAAAAAGGAGAGAAAAGTATGAAAACACTGCGTGAGGTCAAGATCGGCGAGACCGTCAAGGTGGTAAAGCTCCACGGCGAGGGCCCTGTCAAGCGCCGCATCATGGACATGGGCATCACCCGCGGCACCGAGGTGTTCGTCCGCAAGGTAGCCCCTCTGGGCGATCCCATGGAGGTCACCGTCCGTGGCTATGAGTTGAGCCTGCGAAAGGCCGACACCGAGATGATCGAGGTCGAGTAAGTGTCCTGTTGCGGGTGGAGCGAACCCGGCCTTCATAGGCCCTGATTTTTGTTAGTGATAAGTTAGAGAAATCAAACCAAAAGGAGCAAGCATCAATGGATAAGCAGATCAAAATTGCCCTGGCGGGCAACCCGAACTGCGGTAAGACCACGCTGTTCAATGCGTTGACGGGCTCGAACCAGTTTGTTGGTAACTGGCCCGGTGTTACCGTGGAGAAGAAGGAAGGCAAGCTGAAGAAGCACGAGGATGTGGTCATCATGGACCTGCCCGGCATCTACTCCCTGTCTCCCTACACGCTGGAGGAGGTGGTGGCCCGTAACTACCTGATCGGTGAGCGGCCCGACGCCATCCTCAACATCATCGACGGCACCAATCTGGAGCGTAACCTCTACCTGACCACCCAGCTTACTGAGCTGGGCATCCCCGTGGTCATCGCCATCAACATGATGGATGTGGTCCGCAAGAACGGCGACCAGATCAACACCGGGGAGCTGTCCCGTGAGCTGGGCTGCCCGGTGGTGGAGATCTCCGCCCTGAAGGGTACCGGTGTCATGGAGGCCGCCGAGGCCGCCGTGGAGGCTGCCAAGAACGGCAAGACCATCCCCATGCACACCTTCTCCGGCCCCGTGGAGCATACCATTGCCCACATCGAGGAGGCCGCCGTACATACCATGCCCGAGGAACAGCAGCGCTGGTACGCCATCAAGATCTTCGAGCGTGACGACAAGGTGCTGGAAAAGCTCAGCATCCCCGCCGACGTGATGCAGCACATCGAGACGGACATTCAGGCCGCCGAGAAGGAACTGGATGACGATGCCGAGAGCATCATCACCAACGAGCGCTATGTCTACATCGCCGAGATCATCAAGGGCTGCTACAAGCAGAAGCGCAAGGGTCAGCTCTCCGCCTCCGATAAGATCGACCAGATCGTCACCAACCGCTGGCTGGGCCTGCCCATCTTCGCTCTGGTGATGTTCCTGGTGTACTGGATCGCCATGGTGGCCGTGGGCGCCCCCGCTACCGACTGGGCCAACGACGGCGTGTTCGGCGACGGCTGGCACCTGCTGGGTATCGGCTCCAAGGCCTATAACGAGGTCAACGACGAGTACACCGCCTCCCTGCAGGCTGTGGAGGCCTTTCTGGGCATCGAGATCGATACCGAGGCCGATGACTTTGATCCCTCTGCCGTCACCGCTCAGATGAACGGCTTCACCGCCAGCAGCAACGCCACCGCCACCGTGGACGTGGAGGATGAGGAGACGCTGGCCATCAACACCATGACCGCCTACTACGACACCATCCCCGAGGGTGCCGACGAGGACAGCACCGTGGGTGTCACCTATGTGGACGCCGTGGCCTACCTCAACGAGAACGGCTTTGACGCCCCCGATCCCGCCGACTACGGCGTGTGGGTCCCCGGCGTGCCTGTTCTGGTGGAGAGCGGTCTGGAGTCTGCCGGCGCAGCCGATTGGCTCAGCGGCCTGATCCTTGACGGTATCGTGGCCGGTGTCGGCGCCGTGCTGGGCTTCGTGCCTCAGATGCTGGTGCTGTTCCTGATGCTGGCCTTCCTGGAGGCCTGCGGCTATATGGCCCGTATCGCCTTCGTTCTGGACCGTGTGTTCCGCAAGTTCGGCCTGTCCGGTAAGTCCTTCATCCCCATGCTCATCGGCGTGGGCTGCGGCGTACCCGGCATCATGGCCTCCCGTACCATCGAGAATGAGCGTGATCGTCGTATGACCATCATGACCACCACGTTCATCCCCTGCGGCGCCAAGGTCCCCTTCATCGCCATGATCGCCGGCGCCATCTTCGGCGGCAGCGCATGGGTGTCCACCTCCGCTTATTTCATCGGCATGGCCGCCATCATCATCTCCGGTATCATGCTGAAAAAGACCAAGATGTTCGCCGGCGACCCCGCTCCCTTCGTCATGGAGCTGCCTGCCTACCACTGGCCCACACTGGGCAACGTCCTGCGCTCCATGTGGGAGCGTGGCTGGTCCTTCATCAAGAAGGCCGGCACCATCATCCTGCTGTCCACCATCTTCGTGTGGTTCACCACCTACTTCGGCTGGGTGG
>ERZ856578.1594-NODE-1594-length-41743-cov-6.561225_pt1 | contig 41743 bp, 34 predicted proteins | sample MGYA00514384_ERZ856578 | MGnify/ENA primary metagenome ERZ856578 (study PRJEB29103, sample SAMN06111958) | human gut metagenome | biome: human gut; feature: ankylosing spondylitis patient; material: healthy_person | host: Homo sapiens | place: China:Hangzhou...
CCAGTTACCGTTGTAACGAACACGAGTGCCCATCAGCATCTCGGTGGCTCAGCCTGGGCTCCTATGACATCCGCTTTTTGGGCCGGTCCGCCCACGCGGCGGGGGCCCCCTGGGCGGGGCACAACGCCCTCACCGCCGCCCGAAAGTTCCTGGATCTGCTGGACGCCTGCCGGGAGTCCTTCACCTCGGACATCCGGGTGAGCAGCATTATCACCAGCGGCGGCAGAGCCACCAACGTCATCCCCGACCAGGCGGACGTGCGCATGGAGTATCGCACCGACTCCCAGCGGAAGCTGAAGGAGCTGGACGAGACCGTCCACGCCTGTGCCCAGGGGGCGGCCATGGCCCTGAAGTGCCAGGTGGAGTTCCAGCCCACCTTCGACAGCTTTATGGACATGGTGCGGGTGCCCGCTCTGGAGGAGTATTCCGCCCAATTGATCGGCGAGCTGGGCCGGACCATCGCCCCGGTCACGCCGCCCATGGGCTCCTCCGACGTGGGCAACGTGAGCTATCACTGCCCCACCATCCAGCCCCTGCTGGACATCTGCCCGGAGCCCTTCGCCCCCCACACCCACGAGTTCTGCGCCGCCACCATCACCGACAGAGCCCACCAGACCATCGCCGACGGGGCGGAGTTCCTGTCCGCCATGGCCCTGCGGGTGTTCAACGACGAGGACTTCCGCCGCCGGGTCCGCACCTCCTTTGAGGAGAGCCTGAAGGCCAAGCAGTAAACCGAAATAAACGCAAAACCGCCGCCCGGACATAATGCCCGGGCGGCGGCTTCGTATGGAGCGATGATACCAAATAGAATGAGCAGAGGATGGTCTGCTTGGTCGCGAAAGTTGTAAGAAAAGTTGTAAAAGGAGAGGAGAGCGGCTTAGAAACCGGCGAAACCGGCGCCGAACTGGCGGCACTGCTCCAGGCCGTCGTCGTCGGGGGTCTCGTTGATGATCAGGCCCTCGCCGTTATACAGGCTGGCGTTGGCGTCATCCACGCGCTGCTGCCAATCCCGCATCCACTGGCCGTCGCCCCAGCCATAGGAGCCGAACAGGGCCACCTTCTTGCCGCCCAGGCGGCTCTCCAGCTCGGTGAAGAAGGGCTCGAACTCGCTCTCCTCCAGCACCTCGGCGCCCATAGCGGGGCAGCCCAGGGCCAGCTTGTCATACTCCAGGGCCTGGTCCACGGTGATGTCGCTCACCTGCTTCACGTCCACCTCGGCGCCGGCGCCCTGGGCGCCCTCGGCGATGGCATTGGCCATGGCCTCGGTGTTGCCGGACATGGACCAATAGATCACGGCGATCTTGCTCATAAGAAAAACCTCCTGCGATAAAAATTTACATCGTATTTGTAAGCGCCCATTGGGCGGTCACAGCAAAAGAAAGGGTCAGGACACGGCGGGGAACACGCTGGCAAGGGGGATGCCCCGGTCCACCCGCTGGGTCAGTGCGTCCCGGCAGCGGTGGAAGGCGGCAAAGCGCCGGGCGGTCTCCTCCACGTTGTCATATACCTTCCAGGGGCCGCACAGCTTGCAGTGGCGGCCACCGTCCCGGAGGAAGCCCTCCACATCTCCCGGGGGATAGCCCAGGAACAGACCGATCTCGTGGGGGAACTCCCCGCCCTGTAAGCGTCGGCGGAGGTGGGCCAGCATGGCCTCGGTCCCCTGGCTCACCGGATAGCCCGCCCTGTCCAGCATCTCCTGCACCCGGGGCTGGGCCAGCCAGCGGTCTAATTGGCGGGGCCGGAAGATCAGCAGCAGGGTCCGCCCCCGGCGGGAGCCCAGCACATAGAGACGGACGCCCCGGCTGGACAGCATCCCGGCGTAGTGAGAGAGCAGGTCGGCTCCCTCCCGGCCCTCCACCGTCCAGGTGAGCAGGTCGGCGGCCTTGATGCCAGCCAGAGAGGGGGCGCAGTGCCAGGCCAGGGTCTGTTCAAACCGATAGTGGAGCGGGGACATGGCAGGGCCTCCTTTGCGATTAGCATATGCTAACTAGTATGCCAAAAAACAGACGACCGATGCGTCGTCCCAGAAAGTTAGCTAACGCTAACTACTGCATGAGGATACCACATCCGCCCCGTGGCTGTCAAGAGGAAAATAAAAAGTCAGCCCGGGAGGGGCTGACTGGTGATGCGTATGGGTTGTCCCAAAAGCCTTCCCCTGGGGGAAGGTGCCCCGAAGGGGCGGATGAGGGGAACGCCGAAGGGCTTGCGGGGGACGGAATCCTTCCGTCACGGGCTGCGCCCGTGCCACCTCCCTTTAACAAGGGAGGCTATTGTTGCGCTTCATCAGGCCCCCTTGTCAAAGGGGGCTGGCATCGCCGCAGGCGATGACTGGAGGATTCCGTCGAAAATGCGCGGTCATCGCGGGCGGCCTTTGGCCGCCCGCCCTCTCAGTCACGGCTTCGCCGTGCCAGCTCCCCCACGGGGGGAGCCAAGGGGGACGGGGGCGGAGAGGGCAGTTTTTACAGCACCCCCGCCTTGCTCAGGGGCCACAGGGCCAGGACGGCGCGGCCAAGGACATAGCCCTCGTCAACCGGCCCTAAGCGCTCGTCCCGGCTGTCGGTGGAGCCGTTGCGGTTGTCGCCCATGAGGAACAGCTGGCCCTGGGGCACGTCCCAGTGGGTCTGGCTCATGGTATAGCTGGCGGGGAAGTACATGGTCTCTTTGATATAGGGCTCGTCCAGGGGGGAGCCGTCCACGTACACCGTGCCGCTGGCGTAGTCGATGTCCACAGACTGGCCGCCCACGGCGATGACCCGCTTGACGATGGCCCGGTCATCCAGAAACGTGGCCGTCTTTTTGTTCACGACGACGATATCCCCCGCTTTGGGGTGATAGCCCAGGGACCAGACCAGCATCATCTCCCCGTCCTGAAGGGTGTTGGTCATGGACTCGCCGTCCACCTGGGTCAGCCGGGCGAAGCAGTTGAACAGCAGCACCGCCGCCAGGATGCAGCCCATGACCATCTGGAGCCAGTCGAACAGGTCGGCCCCGGGGAGCTTGACCTCCTCCGGTTTGTCCTGGGCGCTGGCATGGATCTCTTCCGCCAAAAAAAGGACCTCCTTGCCGAAAGCCGGGCGCGCCCGGCGTGTTTTCAGAAATTACGATTTATTATAGCCGCTCCCGGGAGAAAAAGCAATGGCGGCGGCTTTTTCCCGGGCAAAAAAACACCGTGGACGGCAGAGCCATCCACGGTGCGAAAGATGAAATGGGAAAACGGGGACTTACTCCTGCTCCTGCTGGAGGATGCGCCCGTCCCGGGCCACCACTTTGCCGCCCTTGATGACGGTTTCAACATGGTTGCGGCCAAACTTATAGACCACGTCCTCGAAGGTGTCCACGTCCAGGATCAGCAGGTCGGCCACCTTGTCCACGTCCAGCACGCCGCGATCCGTAAGGGTCAGCGCTTTGGCGGAGCCGTAAGTCGCTGCCCGGAAGGCCTCGGCGGGGGAGAAGCCGTGGAGACGGCAGGCCAGCACCAGCACCATCTGCATGGACTCCATCCAGCAGCCGGGGTTACAGTTGGTGGCCAGGGCCAGGGTCATGCCGCAGTCCAGCATGGGCCGGGCGCGGACGGGGCGGGGGTGCTGCACGGCAAAGTCGGTGCCGGGCAGGATGACGCCCACCACACCGGCGTCCCGCAGCTTGGGCAGCACCTCCAGGGGGGTGTAGTTCAGGTGACCGGCGTTGGCCATCTTCATCTCGGCAGCCAGGGTGGAGCCGCCGATGTCGGAATAGGCGTCGGTGTGGATGGAGGGGATCAGGCCGTGGTCCCGGCCACAGGAGAGGATCTTCTCCGCGTCGGCGGCGGTGAAGTGGCCCTCGTCCACCCACACGTCGTTGAAGGAGGCCATGTGGAAGGCCGCCACCTGGGGGATCATGTCCTGGCACAGGTGATCGATGTACCACTCCTTGGACTTGCCCTCCTCCCAGCCGTGGGCGCCCAAGAAGGTGGGCACGATGTCCAGGGGCAGGGTGGCGCTGAGCAGACGGTTGACCTCCAGCATCTTCATCTCAGAGGGCAGGGTGAAGCCATAGCCGCTCTTGCTCTCGATGGTGGTGGTGCCGGTGACCACCATGTTCCGCATCCGGCGCTCGGTGCGGGCGGCCAGCTCCTCCACGGGCACGTCTCGGGTCATGTTGACGGAGGCATAGATGCCGGTGGGGATGCCGAACTTGGCCAGGGTCTCGGGCCGGGGGTCGGTGAGCTTGATGGCATACTCCGCCACCCGGGAGCCGCCGAACACCACGTGGGTGTGGCAGTCGATAAAGCCCGGGCAGATGACCTTGCCCTGGGCGTTGATGTGCTGGACGTCCTCGATGCCCTCCACATACTTGTCCACGTCGGCTTTGGGGCCGATGGCCTTGATAAGGTTGCCCTCGATATAGATGGAGCCGCCCTCCAGCATCCCCACGTCGTGGTTGCTCTCCCCCTGCATGGTCAGGATCTGCTTGGCGTTTTCAATGAGCAGCTTGGTGACGGGCTTTTCTTCTTTGATCATATGGCTTTCCCTCCGTGATGGTTCAGGTAGGGCGAAAAGGGCGGGGCGTGAAATACGCCCGCCCTTTCCGCTGTTATTATGAAGGAACTTATGAATAAGACTGTGTAGATTACCGGACGAAGCGGCCCTCGGGACCGAAGGTGACCTTGTCGGCGGGCTCCCACCACAGGGGGATCTTGATGCTCTCGCCGCCGGCGATCTTGCCCTTGCCGTTGCAGACGTCCTTGGCGATCTGGTAACCAGCCTGAGCGTGACGCACCACGCCGATGCCGGAGTCGGTGGTCATGCAGGCGGCCAGACGGAAGTCGGCCTCCTCAGTGCCGTCGGCGATCATGGTAACGCCGGTGTGCACGGCCTCGCCCATGGAGTAGTTGGCCTGGATGGCGATCAGGTCGCACATGGCAGCGCAGTCCAGCAGACCGTTCAGCATGGGCCAATCGGAGATGTAGTCGCCGCCGTCGGGCATGTTCTCAGACTCGAAGGTGGGGTTCACGATGGAGCCGGAGTCCAGGTTGTCGCGGGAGAAGGCCACGGGGCCCTTGATCTCGCCCTTCTTGATCAGGTCGTTCACGGCCAGACCGAAGCGCTTGCGCTCGCCAAAGCCCATGTAGCAGATACGGGCGGGCAGAGCCTCGATGGGCAGGCACTTGCGGGCCAGACCGATCCACCGCTCCACCAGGTGATCGCCCTTGCAGATCTCCAGAGCCAGGTCGTCCAGACGAGCCAGGTCGGCGGGATCGCCGGAGATGCAGGTCCAGCGGAAGGGACCACGGCCCTCGCAGAACAGGGGACGGATGTAACCGGCCACAAAGCCCTCAATCTGCTTGGCCTCGGCCTCGGGCATACCGGCGTCCATGCACTCCTTGCGGATGCTGGTGCCATACTCAAAGGCCTCGACACCGCGCTTCTTGAACTCGATCATGGCGCGCAGCTGACGCTTCATGGTCTCGCGGGCGTCGTGCAGATACTGCTCGCGGTGCTCGCCGCGGTAGATATCAGCCTGCTCGCCGGTGTAGCCGGAGGGGATGTAGGAGATGGGGTCGTGGCAGGGGCACATCTCGGTGACCACGGCGGGCAGATAGTTCTTGGACAGGGCCTCCTCGTAGATGTCGGCGGCGTTGCCGACCACGCCGATGGAGATGGGCTCGTCCTTGGCCACGTGCTCCTGAGCGATCTTCCAGGCCTCGTCCAGGGAGTGGACCTTCATGTCCATGTAGTCCTTGGAGATACGGCGGTCGATGACGCGCTCGTCAGCGTCGGCCAGGATGACCACGGCGCCGTGCATCTTGCCGGCCCAGGTCTGGTTGCCGCCCATGCCGCCGGCACCAGCGGTCAGGAAGATCTTGCCGTGCATGTCGTTGTCCCAGCCCTTCTTCAGGACGATGGCGGACAGGGTCTCGAAGGTACCCTCGATAACGCCCTGGGTGCCGATGTACTCCCAAGGAGCGGCGGTGTACTGGGCAAAGATGGTCAGGTTCTTGTCCTGCAGGTCATAGAACCGCTCCCAGGTGGCCTTCATGATGTTGGTGGTGGCCATCACAACACGGGGGGCCAGGTTGTGGGTCTTGAACACGGCCACGGGCATGCCGGACTGGATGACCAGAGTCTCGTCGTTCTCCAGGTTCTTCAGAGACTCGATGATGGCGTAATAAGACTCCCAGTTACGGGCGCACTTGCCGTTGCCGCCGTAGATGACCAGCATCTCGGGGATCTCGGCGTTCTCCATGTTGTTCTCCAGCATCCGCAGGATGGTCTCCTGCTTCCAACCCTTGCACCGCAGGGTGTCGGGCTTGTCAAAGCCACCGCGCTGAGCCTTTACCTCATACAGGACCTCGGGCTTCTCCGCCTTGGCGGGGAACATGTTACCACCATTCTGAGACATAACTATTTTCCTCCATTCAAGCAAAAATTTTAATAGCGTTTTTGTTTGTCAGGGTTTATTGACTGTCGGGGGTTCGTAGCTTTCAAGTACGCACTCATCATACCAGCCAACTGTCGATAGACCATCGATAAATTTGCCATCTCCATTTTTTCTGACGCTTTTTTTCGTCGATAATCCACTTTTTATCGTCGATTCAGCGAAAATACAGGTGGTTCCCCCGCCTCTTCCGGTCAAAAACCCTATTTTTATCCGAATCATTTAAATTTTATTTTCACGTGATAAATCATTGAATCCCTCTGGACAAAGCAAAAAATGCTGGTAAAATAGAACACACTGAAAATCTAGGACAGGAGGCTACCGATCTTATGGAAGTCCAGGTATTTCTGTTAGGCAACCCCCGGGTTTTGCTGGACCATACCGAGGTCATCTTCCCTTATCGCAAGGTAGAAGGACTGTTTTATTATCTGTGTATCAAGGGCGTCGTCTCCCGGGACGAGGCCATCGGCATCTTCTGGGCCGACTGCACCGAGGGCTCTGCCCGCAAAAATCTGCGGGACGCCCTCTATCATTTAAAAAAGCTCTTCGGCGAGGAGCTCATCAGCGCCGAAGGGAACAACCGCATCACCTTAAAGAAGGAGTGCATCGCCTCCATCGACTATGACCAGGTGACGGAGGAGAACATCTTCCAGCGCTACACCGGCGACTTTTTGGGCTATTTCTATATTAAGAATTGTATCGAGTTTGAAAACTGGGCCACCGGCATCCGGGAGGACCTGCTGCGGCAATATCGCAAGGCCGCCAACAGCCGGGTGAACGCCGTCAGCCAGGGGGACGACCTGGCCGCCATGGAGGACTGCGCCGTGGCTCTGCTGGGCAAGAGCATTCTGGAGGAGGAGCTGTTCCAGACCCTGCTCAGCGGGATGCTCCGCCTGGGCGGCGTGGCCGAGGCCGAGCGCACCTATCAAAAGCTGCGCAAGGCCCTGGCCAGCGAGCTGGAGGTGGAGCCCGAGGAGCGCACCGAGGAGATCATGGCCGAGGCGGCCCAGCTGCGCCGCTGCGGCGCCCCCAAGCCCAGCGGACAGAACCCGGCGGAATACTTCTTTGGCCGGGAGCAGGAGATGCTGCTGCTGCTGTCCAGTATCCAGCGGTTCCGCCAGGGCAAGGGCTCCAGCTCCATCCTCCTCAGCGGCGAGGCCGGCATCGGCAAGAGCGCCATCATGAGCCACCTTCAGTCCTCCCTGGACAGCGAGCTGTTCATCCCCATCTATTATCAGTGCGTGCAGACCGAGGAGGAGCTGTATCTCAAGCCCTGGAACGACGTCCTCTCCCAGGCGGAGAAGCTGTGCAAGGAGCACCGCATCCCCTATACCCCCGCCCCTGATTTCTACTCCCACCAGCAGGTGGACGTGTCCGTGTTTTCCACACAGTACGAGCTTTTTGTGGAAAACATCTTCCAGACCCTGTCCGACGCCCTGCCGGAGAAGAAAGTGATCCTCTTCATCGACGACATCCAGTGGATGGACGCCGCCAGCCGCCGCCTGCTGAGCAATCTGCTGTTCTGGTCCCGGCAGCAAAAGGTGATGGCCGTGCTCACCAGCCGCAGCGACAGCAGCTCTAACCTCACCGCCCTGAAGGCCCCCCTGCTGGCCAACGGCCTTCTCCAGGAGGTGGTCATCTCCCGCTTTACCGAGCAGGAGATCAAAAAGCTGATCCAGGAGCGCAAGCCCGAGCTGCTGAGCATCCCCGGCGCGTTGGAGCGCATCTGTCACAACACCGACGGAAACGCCCTGTTTCTGTTTGAATACTTAAAGGAACTGGAGCACGGCGGCGAGTGGAACCAGCTCTCCCCCAAGACCACGGGCATGATCCAAAGCCGCCTGATGAACCTCACCCCGGAGGAGCGCACCCTGCTGGAGCACATCTCCCTCTATCCCCGCTTTGCCACCATGGAGGAGCTTCAGGCCCTGACCACCGACAGCACCATCCAGATCCTGAAGAGCCTGGAGTCCCTGCTGTCCAAACAGCTCATCTGTGTGCGGAGCACCTATAACTTCACCGGCTATGGCTTCTCCCACCAGTTGATCCGGGACTATGTCTATAACAGTCTGCTGAAGGACAAGCGCATCCTGCTCCACCGCATGGCCGCCGAGGCCTGCGAGGCCAAGTTCCTGCGCACCGGGGACATCAACCTGTGCCCCATGCTCATCAACCACTTCCAGCAGTGCAACGACATCTGCAAGGCCTATACTTACCGCCTGGAGTATCTCAAGGCCTTTTACGCCGTGCAGCACGAGATCTATCCCACCGCCCTGACCAACAGCAGCGCCGAGTCGGAGCACAGTCTGCCCCGCCTGGCCGCCGCCGACGAGCTGGTGTCCCTGGCCGACCAGATCCGCTCCCTCAGCAAAAACTCCAGTGAGATGGAGCCCCTGCGGATGAAGCTGGAGTTTTTGATCGGCCGCTATGACCTGTACTCCGGCAACTACGAGGTGGGCCTGAAGAACATCCAGACCAGCATCGCCCTGGCGGAAAAGCTCCACGACTGGCAATATGAGCTGGAAAACCACCTGCAGCTCATCTTCCACGCCATCCAGATCGACGACCTGAAGATGTACTATCAAAATCTGCTGGTGTGCGAGCAGCTGGTGAAAGAGCACGAATACTCCGAGGCGGACAACTGCACCGTCATGCGCCTGCGGGGGCTGTTCTGCATGAAGAGCTCTCAATATGCCCAGGCGGAGTCGGTGCTCCAGCAGGTCATCCGGCGGATGGAGGCCCTGTGCAAGACCAACTCTGACTATCGCATGGGGCTGGCCGCCTGCTATAACTATCTGGGCGAGAGCCGCCAGGCCCGCAAGCTGTGGAAGGAGGCCCTGGAGTATTACCAGAAGGCCATCCAGTGCTGCGACAACGAGATGGTCAGCGGCGTGGCCGTCTTCCAGGCCAACGCCGGGTATGCCCTGCTCCAGCTGGGCCTGCTGGACGAGGCCCAGGAGCACATCGACAAGGCCAACCGCTGCTTCGAGACCCTGGGCGCCATGTGGGGCCGCTCCCGGGCCCAGTCCTATGCCGCCCTGCTGGCCATGAAAAAGGGCGACTGGGACGAGGCCAAGCGCCGCTATGAGCTGGCCAAGCAGAGCAGCCAAAAGGGCGGCAACCCCGCCTCCATCATCCTGGTCAGCCAAGTGGGCGACCAGCTCCAGGCCCACGAAAACGCGGGGTGAACTGTTGCCTTCCCCTGGGGGAAGGTGCCCCGAAGGGGCGGATGAGGGGAACGCCGAAGGGCTGGGGGCCATTGCACTCAAACGGGCAAAGCCTTCCCCCTTCCAGGGGGCCGATTCCCCTTGTCAAGGGGAAATGTCCCGAAGGGACAAAAGGGATAGGGAAGGTGGTCCCGAAGGGGCCGGATGAGGGTGGGTATCGTTAGGTGCGGTGGTCATCGCGGGCGGACACGGAGGTCCGCCCGCCGACGGCGAATGCATTTTCGACGGAATCCTCCAGTCATCGCCTTGCGGCGATGCCAGCCCCCTTTGACAAGGGGGCCTAACGGTGCAGAACATCAGCCTCCCTTGTGAAAGGGAGGTGGCACGGCGAAGCCGTGACGGAAGGATTCCGTCCCCTCGTCCCTATTTCTTCTTCCAACTAAAGCGCTTCTTTAAAAAAGAAAGTAATTGTGCAAAATTCTTAAATAAAAAATTTCTGCCACTGACTCACTTGAAAATCCCTCCAAAATCTGATATGGTTTGACCATAAGGCACTGAATGTAGCTTTACAAGTACGCGACAGTTGAACAACTTTCTTTTCTCTCTGGCTCCGGCCAGGGGGTCGGGTCGTTGTTGTCCCTGTCCGCGGACCTGTAGAGCTTTTTTCGTGCCTTTTTCGTTTATCCAGCGCATATCCAAGTCAGCATGATATGAAAGGGGATAATTCCAATGAATTCCAAGGTTTACGAAGTTCTGGACAAGATCACCGATTCCGACGACACCACCGTTGGCGGCGGCTGCGCCTCCGCCCTGTCCGGCGCTATGGCCGCCGGTATGCTCTCCATGGTGGCCAAGCTGTCCAAGAAGAAGCCCGTCAACTTCACCGAGGAGCAGTATGACGCCATCATCAACGAGCTGGAGCAGCTGAACCAGCAGCTTCAGGAGGGCTGTGTCCACGACACCGAGGCCTATTGCATGATCGTGGACGCCTTTAAGCTGCCCAAGGGCACCGACGAGGAGAAGGCCGCCCGCCGCGCCGCCGTGGAGGCCGCCGCCACCCGGGCCGCCGAGGTCCCCCTGGAGAACGGCCGTCTGAACGCCCGTGTGTACGAGCTGGGCGTGCAGCTGCGGGGCAACTCCAACCCCGCCTGCCTGTCTGACCTGACCAGCGCCCTGTATCTGGCTCAGGGCGGCGTGAAGGACTGCGTGCTGAACATCAACGCCAACCTGGGTCTCATCAAGAAGGAAGAGACCATCGCCAGCCTGAAGGAGGCCATGCTGGAGCTGCTGCTTCAGGCCATCTGCTACTAAGCCTTTCCCCTCCCCCCTGGGGCCGCAGGCCCCGCGACAATGTTGTTCCTTTTAAATTTTTATCATAGAATAGGAGTCGATCATCATGAAGTGTTTAATGGCAGAAGTGAATTTCAGCGAGGGCAGAGACCAGGGTCTGATCGACCAGGTCCGCGACGCCATGCTGGCCGGCGACCCCATCGACCTGATGGAGATCTCCTCTGACGGCGACCACAACCGCACCGTGTTCACCTTTAAGGGCGAGCCCCGTGCCGTTCTGGAGGCCTCTAAGCGCCTGTCCGCCAAGGCCGTGGAGCTGATCGACATGACCAAGCACTCCGGCGCGCACCCCCGCATCGGCGCCGTGGACGTGGTCCCCTTCATCCCCGTGAAGGACGTCACCATCGACGAGGCCCTGGAGATCTGCCGCGAGTATGGCAAGTTCATGGGCGAGCTGGGCGTGCCCGTCTATTACTATGAGGACGCCGCCACCAGCGAGGAGCGCAAGAGCCTGCCCAAGATCCGCAAGGGTCAGTATGAGGGTCTGGAGGAGAAGATGAAGGACCCCGCCTGGAAGCCCGACGAGGGCCCCTCTGAGTTCAACGCCAAGAGCGGCGCCACCGTCACCGGCGTGCGCTTCCCCCTGGTGGCTTTCAACGTGAACCTGCAGACCAAGGACCTGGACATCGGCAAGAAGATCGTCAAGGCCGTCCGTGCCGTCACCGGCGGCTATCAGTGCGTCCGCGCCATCGCCCTGGTCCTGGAGGACCGGGACGGCATCGTTCAGGTGTCTATGAACCTGACCAACTATGAGAAGACCCCCATCCACCGCGTGTTCGAGACCATCAAGAGCGAGGCCTCTCAGTATGGCGTTGGCGTTGTGGACTGCGACCTGGTGGGTCCCGTGCCCGTGTACGCCCTGCAGGACGTGCTGAAGTTCTATCTGCGCACCCACAACTTCAAGATCGAGCAGCTGTACATGTAATTTTTCATTTCTTTGTCATTTCTCAACAGCAGGACCCCGGCGGCAAAAGCCGCCGGGGTCCTTGCGTTCAGATGTAAAAAACGGGCTGGGCCGTCCGCGCATGGCTGCGCGGACGGCGTTTGGCTTGTTTGATATCCGCTCCTTTGCTTCAAAAAGAGGAACTCACTTTGTTGCACGGACCGGCTCATTCCGGTCAGATTTCGCCATTACTCCAGCACCAGGTCCTCTAAGTCGCCGGAGAGGGAGTCCATCACCTTATATTTCTCCTCGTCCAGGTCCCGGTTATAAAACCGCATGAGATACATGGGCTTATACACCAGCTCCGTCTTGTGGTCCTCCAGCTCCGGGGGAGCGTAGAGACACTTGAACTTGCGCACCACCCACAGCTTGTTATAGTCCCAGGCCTGTTTCAATGCCTGGTCCTCCGTCAGGCGGCTGGGCAGGATGGCCTGCTCGGCCACCTCCACCGGATGGGACCCGGGCAGACGGGACAGCTTTCCCGGCGTCATCGTCGACTCCTCAAAGCCCGCGTAATAGCCCGCGTAGCGCTTGACGGACTTTGTCACCGGGATGGCCACCCGCAGCTGGAACACCCAGCAGGGGCTGTAAAGGGTGTCCACATAGGAAAAGTCGATGTAAGAGAACTTTTTCGACTTTTTCATATGCTGGAGAAAGTGCTCCGGCTGGAACCGGACGCCGGTCAGGACAGAAATGGACTTCATGATGGCTCCCTCCCAATGGCCGCTCAGCAGGCCGCGGGGGCGGCCTCCTTGCTGGCGCGGATGATCTTGCTGAAGTTCTCCTGGGAGATCTGCACCCCGGCCTTCACGGCGGTGTTGGTGGCCTCGGCGTCCTCAAAACGCTTGGCATAGTCCACCATGTCCTCGATCTCCTTGGGGGGTTCTTTGGTCAGCAGGCTCACCACCACATAGGCCACGGTGGCCAGAACGATGGCGGCGAAGAAGGTGTGGATGTTGGTGCTCTCCTGCAGCAGGTAGTACCAGGCAAAGCCGGTGACAGAGCCCACGATCAGAGAGGCGTAAGCGCCCTCTTTGGTGCCCCGCTTCCAATACAGACCGCCGATGATCAGGGGGATAAAGGCGGGGGACAGCACGGACCAGGCGATCCAGGTGACCTGATAGATGCCCACCTGGAAGATGGGGGCGAAGCACAGCACGGCGGAGATCAGGCCCAGCACATAGGTGGACACCTGGGTCACCCGCATGACCTGCTTCTCGCTGGCCTTGGGGTTGATAAAACCGTGATACAGGTCGCTGCCCGCGCCGGAGCCGATGACCAGCAGCAGAGCGCTGGCGGTGGACATGATGGCGGAGAAGGCACAGGCCAGCAGGAAACCGGCCATGATGGGGGACAGCTTGGTCAGGGCCAGCACGGGCATGATATACTCCGCGCTGCCGCCGGGCAGGGCGCTGGCGTCGGGGAAGATCACGCGGCCGGCCATACCGAGAATGTACACGCCGAAGGACAGGAAGAAGCCGAAGATGCCGCCGATCAGGGGGACCAGACGGATGGACTTCTCATCCTTGATGGCCACGGTCTTGATGACCAGGTGGGGCTGGCCCATATAGCCCACGAAATAGACCAGGGCGATACCGGCGATCATCAGGGGCGCGCCCTTCAGATAGAAATCCTCGCCCCACAGGGTGGGCAGGCCGGGGTTGATGGCATACAGGCTCTGGGTGATGCCGGAGAAGCCGCCGGCGGCGGAGATACACACGGGGATCAGCACAGCCAGGCCGATGAGCATCAGGATGGACTGCACAAAGTCGGTGTAGGCCACGGCCAGATAGCCGCCTGCGCCGGTGTAGATCAGCACCACCACGCAGCCCACCAGCATGGACATCTCAAAGCTCCAGCCGGTGATGCAGGACAGCAGCACGCCGATGGCCAGATATTCCACGATCAGGCTGATGACCATGGCCACCAGCATGATGATGACGGACAGCAGCTTCACGCCCCGGCTGTAATACCGGTGGCCGAAGAAATCGGGGATGGTCAGGGACTTGGTTTTTTCCGTATACCGGCGCATCCGCCGGGCAATGATGCCAAAGTTCAGCAGCGGGCCGAACACGTCGCCGGGGGCGGCCCACAGGGAGGACGCGCCCGCTTCCCAGCCATACTGGGGGCCGGCGATATACATGCCGCCGCCCACCGAGCTGGAGCCGTGGGCCAGGGCGGTGATCCAGGGGCCCATTTCACGGCCTCCCACGAACCAGTCCTCGGAACTCTTTACCCGCTTGGCCGCCCACAGACCGATGAGCAGCATCAGGGCCATATAGGCGATCAGGATGATGGGAACCTCCATCGGGATGGCTTTACCGATTGCTCTTTCCAGTTCAGCAATACTCACAGATATTTCCCCCTCTCTTTGTCGTTACAGGTCGGTCATAGCTTCCACTTGCCAAGATAGAACGATCCGGCTGCGATCAGGTCGATGATGATGGTGGCCAGGATGAAAATGCCGGTGTCCATGGAAAAGCCCATAAAGGTCTGCATACATACCCTCCTTCCTGTTCAATTCGTCAGCTCAGCTTGAACAACACTTTTGCCACGCTCTTGTCCCGGGAGTTCAGCAGTTGGAACGCCTGGGCGCACTCCTCGATGTCAAACACCCGGGAGATCAGCGGCCCCACGTCCACTTTATTCGAGGCGATGGCCGCCACGGCGTCCTCCAGATTCTTGCGGGTATAGACGTTGCAGCCCACCAGCGTGATCTGGGCGGCCACCAGGGCGTTGATGTCGAAGTGGAACTCCTTTTCAAAGATGCTCACCACATACAGGTGGCCATTGGCCCGGGTGTGAGCGATGGCGGTGTTCAGGGTGATGGGCTGCCCGGCGGCATCGATGACCTTGTCAAATTTCAGGTCAGCGGGCAGCTCCTTAAAGGTCTCGTCCGCCCCAACCTTTTCCGCCAGGCCCAGCCGCACGTCGGACACGTCCACGGCGGTGATGTGCTCCACGCCGTAAAGGGCCTTGGCCGACAGGATGGTCAGCAGGCCGATGGGGCCCACGCCGATGAGGGCCACCCGGTCCTCCGGCTTGAACTGGGCCCGGTCACAGATGTTCAGGGCCACCGCCAGGGGCTCGGACAGGGCGATCTTCTCCTGGTCGGCCTGGGGCGGGACCTTGATCAGGGTCTCCTGGTCCATGGCGATGTACTCGGCAAAGCAGCCCTGGCGGACCTCGCCGATAAAGCCCAGGCCCTCGCAGGTGTTATAGCTGCCCGCCTGGCAGCTGGGGCAATGCATACAGGGCACCATGGGGTTGGCGATGACCACGTCGCCGGGGGCAAAGCCCTTCACCTGGTCCCCCACCTGACGGATCACGCCCACAAACTCGTGGCCCATGGTCTCCGGGATGTTCTGGATGAACATCCCCTTGTTATAGATGTGCAGGTCCGAGCCGCAGATCCCCGCGTAGGACACCTGGATCAGCGCGTCGGTGGGGCCGCAGGCGGGCTTTTCCACCGTCTCGAACCGCACGTCCTGAATTCCGTAGTATCGGGCAGCTTTCATGTTGTCCCTCCATTCCCGTCTGGGGCGGCTGGCCTTAGCTGGCCAGCCACCCTCCGTCTACTTTAATGGTCTCACCGGTGACATAGTCGCTGGCCGCCGAGGCCAGAAACAGCACCGGACCGGCCAGGTCCAGGTCGGTCCCCCACTCGTGGAGGGGAATGCGGCTCTCGATCCAGGCCCGGTGCTTGGGGTCGTCATAGAAGGGCTGGGTCATGGGAGTGATGAAATAGCCGGGGGCCAGGCAGTTCACCTGGATGTGATAGGGCCCCAGCTCGATGGCCATGGTCTTGGACAGCTGGATCACCCCGCCCTTGGTGGAGCAGTACACGCTGGAGTCCTCCAGACCGATGTAGCTGCCCAAGGAGCCGATGTTGATGATCTTGCCGCCGCCGTGCTCCTTCATCACCTTGGCCACCTCCTGGGCCATGAAGAACACGCCCTTCATGTTCACCGCCATGATGTGGTCATAGGCCTCGGGAGTCACCTCGGTAAAGGGCTGGATCTGCTCGTACCCGGCGTTGTTCACCAGCACGTCGATGCGGCCAAAGTCCCGGACCACCGCCTGGACCAGCGCGTGAATGGAGTCCAGCTGGGTCACGTCCACGGAATAGGCCCTGGCCTTTCCGCCGCCATCCTGGATGGCCTGGACCGTCTGCCCCAGCCGCTCCATGTTTCTGCCCGCGCAGATCACCGTGGAGCCCGCCTCCCCAAAGGTCTGGGCATAGCCCTTTCCCAGGCCGGACCCGGCTCCCGTGACCAGAACGACCTTGCCGGAGACGTCAAACAGGTTCTTTCCATTCATCACGCCCATATTGTTCAATCCTCCAATCTCAGCTTCACAGAATCTCTGTGGGCCTGAAGACCCTCCACCTCCGCAAATCTCATGCAGTGCTTGGCCAGGTTGTGGCAGCCCTCTTTCGACACGAACTGGTGGAAGGGGGTCTTGATAAAGGTGCCGACCCACACGCCGTTGGAATACCGGGCGGTGCGCATGGTGGGCAGGGTGTGGTTGGGGCCGGAGACAAAGTCGCCAAAGGCCACCGGCGCATAGTGTCCCACGAACATAGAGCCATAGTGCAGCAGCTTTTTGGCCACCTCCCGCTCGTCCTTCACCTGGACCTCCAGGTGCTCGGGGGCGATGTCGTTGGAGATATCGATGGCCTCGTCCATAGAGTCGGCCAGATAGATGGCCCCGTTGTCCTTCCAGGCCTGGGCGGCCACGTCCTGGGTCTCCAGGGTGGGCAGCAGGCGCTGGAGCTCCACCATGGCCTCGTCGATCACCTTTTCGCTGGTGCAGACCAGGATGGGCTTGGCGTTGGGGTCGTGCTCGGCCTGGCCCAGCAGGTCGATGGCCACATAGGTGGGGTTGGCCGTCTCGTCGGCCAGCACCAGCACCTCGCTGGGTCCGGCCAGGCTGTCGATGCCCACGGTGCCGAACACCTGGCGCTTGGCCTCGGCCACAAAGCGGTTGCCCGGTCCGGCGATCAGGTCCACGGGCTTCACCGTCTCGGTGCCAAAGGCCAGGGCCGCGATGGCCTGGGCGCCGCCCATGCAATAGATCTCGTCCGCCCCAGCGATGTCCATGGCCACCAGCACGGCGGGGTGGATCATGTTAAAGCCGTGGAAGGGAGGGGAGCAGGCCGCCACTTCCTTCACCCCGGCCACCTTGGCGGTGATGATGCCCATCAGGGCGGAGCTGGGCAGGGGGTGCCGCCCGGCGGGGACATAACAGCCCACCCGCTCGATGGGTACCATGCGGTGGCCGATCTCCAGGCCGGGGACCTTGCTCTGGATGTCCAGGTCCTTCAGACAGGTGCGCTGCTGCTCGGCAAAGAAGCGGATCTGGTCGGCGGAGAAGCGGATGGCCTCCAGCGTGGCCTCGTCCACCTGGTGATAGGCGGCCTTCACCAGCTCCGGGTCCACCCGGACGGTCTTGATGTCCATCTTGTCGAACTTGGCGGCATACTCGATCAGGGCCTTGTCCCCGTTCTCCCGGACGTTGTCCAGAATGTCCATCACAGTACGGGTCAGGTTCTCGTCCCGCTCATAGGTCTTCTTCTCCGGCTGCTTGATGATTTTCACGGTTCCCACTCCTTCATTTTATACTGTTCGGAAGGCGGGCTTTTTCCCCGTCCTCCCGGCTTTCTTTCTTTGGGTTCCTTGGCTACAGTATAAAACTGACCGCTGCGGATAGGTCAAGAAAACAATTTTCCCAATTTCTTTTTTTCATTCTTGTTGGATTTGCACACAGGTTTTTGGGTTTCTCCGGTCCCCTCCCCTTTTCTGCCAGCACCATCGTTTTGTTAAACCCGGCCCCAGGGGCCGACTTTATTTTTTCAAGTTTCGTCCCATGAAACTTTCATTTTTCCGCCCTCGCCCCGGAAGGGGATCATAATGCGGATGACCCACAGCTCCTTGTTATAGGTGATCATGGGGCTGATGAGCCACTCCTCCAGGGAGCAATTTTCCAGCTCATACCCCTGCCCCTTGGCCCAGTCCATCAGCCGCATGTAGGAGGCGCACAGCCGGGTGTCCTTGGGGTCCCCAATGTGCAGGGTAGACACCCCCCGGAATGCAGGGATGCTGTCGTAATGGTCGCAGGGCAGCCGCCGGTCCGCCACGGGGATGGCGATCTTAAAGTCGTGTATCCTGTGGTCAAAGGAGCAGGCGTCGCTGTCGAAGTGCCCCGCGGTGGTGTACAGCAATGAGCCGATGGACACGGCGTTCACCTGCTGGGCGATGTTCTGGATCTTGGGCAGGTGCTCCACGTCCAAACACAGGTCGTCCTCAAAGGTGGCCCGATAGGGCAATGACACCACGTCCTGGCCCGGATAGTCCACCACCTCCATCAGCCCCTCCTTGTCCAGGGTGTGGTGCAGCTTTAAAAAGGACAGGGCCTCGGCCAGCCTGGCATAGGCGGCCATGCTCTGCTCATAGTGGCGCAGGCTGATCTCCAGGGCCTCCTTGGCCGAGTCCATCTGCTGCTGAAGGGAATTCTGGATGCTGGCCACGTTCCGGCCATAGATGATGTCCTTCATCTCCCCCAGGGGCATGTCGATGTCCCGCATGGCCTTGGCCGCCACGATCTCATAGATGTGCTCGTGGGTGTAATAGCGATAGTTGTTGCCGCTGTGCCGGGGGACCTGGCTGAGCAGGCCCTTCTCCTCGTAATAGCGCAGCTGCTTGCGGCTGACCTGGCACAGCTCACAGATCTCGTTGGTGCTGAACGTCTGCACGGCGCACTCCCCCCTCTGTTTCGTTATCTAACAGTATAGCGTGTGAAAGTAAATTTGAAAAGCCTATTCTTCTAAAAATACAGGCGTATATTTCGGGCAGAAAATGGCCCCATTTTGGAGCATGTTCCAAAATAGGGCCATTTCGTCTGTTTTTGTTTACGCACCCTTTCCCAGCAGCACCACGGCCACGTCGTTCACGTTGGTGCCGGTGGGGCCGGTCTGGATCAGGCCGCCCACCCGCTCCAGGGCGTGATAGGCGTCGTTGTCCTGGAGCACCGCGTGGATAGACACCCCCTGCTCGGCCAGCCGAGCCTGGGTGGAGCCGTCCACCAGTCCGCCCGCGGCGTTGGTGGGGCCGTCGGTGCCATCGGACCCCAGGGAGAAGATGAGGGCGTTGTCAAGCCCCGCGATGCTCGGGGCGGCGGCCAGGGCCAGCTCCTGGTTCCGCCCGCCCTTGCCCGTGCCGGTAAGGCGGACCACCGTCTCTCCCCCGGCGATAAAGGCCAGGGGCTTATCCGTATTTTTATGGGTCAGGGCGATGGAGGCCAGGAACGACCCCGCCTCCCGGGCCTGGCAGCACAGCTGGTCGGTCAAGACCGTGGCCTGATAGCCCAGCTTTTCGCAGCTCTCGGCGGCGGCGGCGCACAGGATGCGCACGCTGCCGGTGATGACGGTCTCCACATTGTCCAGCTTTTTGGGGGTCTCCTCCCCCAGCAACTGGCGCATCTGGTCGGTGAGGTGCAGGCCATATTTCTCCGCCACGGCCAGGGCCTGGGCACAGGTGGAGCTGTCCGGGTAAGCGGGGCCGGAGGCGATCATGTCCAGGGGGTCCCCCAGGATGTCGGACAGGACGATGGAGTATACCCGGGCGGGGGCGCACAGCTGGGCAAAGCGCCCGCCCTTCACGGCGGACAGCCGCTTGCGGATGGTGTTCATCTCCACGATGTCCGCCCCGCAGGACAGCAGCTCCTGGGTCAGCCGGGCCAGGTCCTCCGCCGGGACCAGGGGCCGCTCGAACAGGGCCGAGCCGCCGCCGGACACCAGAAAGATCACCGTGTCCTCCGCCGTCAGGCCGGAGACCAGGTCGATGGCCGCCTGGGTCCCCTGGAAGGAGCCCTCGTCCGGGACGGGGTGGCCCCCCTCCCAGATGGCGCAGTGGGGGATGTCCCCCATGCTGTGGCCGTGCTTGGTCACCACCACCCCGGCCTGGAGCCGGTCCCCCAGCAGGTCGGCGGCGCAGCTGGCCATCTGCCAGGCCGCCTTGCCCGCCGCCACCAGACAGAGCTTTCCGGGGCCAAAGTCTTTCTGCTCCAGCGCCCGGCGGACGGCCTGGTCGGGCAGGCAGGCCTGAAGGGCCTGCTGGATGATGGTCTGTGCGTCTTGATGGATGGACATGTTGCTGCCTCCTTATGATACACCCATGGAACAAGGGGGAGGGGCCGTGGGCTCCTCCCCCTTGTCGCGCTGCGTGAATATGAGTCTTTTATTACTGAGGAGCTTACAGGGACTCGATTCCGGTGAGCTTCTTGTAATACTTGATGATGGCGCTGTGGTCGTTCTGGCCGCAGCCGTTGTTGTGCAGCCACTGGAGGATCTCCTGCACGGCGGCGGTCATGGGCACGGGGGAGCCCACGGTGTGGGCGCAGTCCAGGGCGTTGTTCAGGTCCTTGATGTGCAGGTCGATCTTAAAGCCGGGCTTGTCGTTGCCCTCGATCATCATGGGGGCCTTGGCGTTCATCACAGTGGAACCGGCCAGGCCGCCCTTGATGGCCTGGAAGACCAGCTCGGGGTCCACACCGGCCTTCTTGGCCAGGGTCAGGGCCTCGGCCACGGCCTGGATGTTGCAGGCCACCACGATCTGGTTGGCCAGCTTGGTGGTGTTGCCCGCGCCCACGTCGCCGCACAGGACCACGGAAGCGCCCATGGACTCCAGCACGGGCTTGAAGCGGTCAAAGACCTCCTGCTTGCCGCCCACCATGAAGGACAGGGTGCCGTCGATGGCCTTGGGCTCGCCGCCGGAGACGGGGGCGTCCAGCATCTCGATGTTCTTCTTGGCCAGCTCCGCGGCGATCTCCTTAGAGGCCACGGGGTTGATGGAGCTCATGTCGATAAAGGTGGTGCCGGGGCGCATGTGGGCGGCCACGCCGTCCTCGCCCAGCATGACGGCCTTCACCTGGGGGCTGTTGGGGACCATGGTCATCACCAGGTCGCAGGTCTCGCCGATCTCGTTGTTGGTGGCGGCCTTGGCGCCGCAGGCGACGATCTCGTCCACGGCGGCCTGATTCAGGTCGTTGACAGTCAGGTCATAGCCGGCCTTCAGCATATTCTTGGCCATGGGCTTGCCCATGATGCCCAGTCCGATCAATCCGATCTTCATAAAAAATTCCTCCTAACGAAAAACACATAAGGGTGTTGAGTAACCAAAGTTAAAGGGCGGCGGCCAGCTCAGCCATGCGCTTGAGGGCCTCCTCCAGGTTCTCGTCGCTGGTGGCATAGGACAGGCGGACATATTTGTCAAAGCCCTTGCCCAGCTTGCTGCCGGGCACGATGCTCACATACTTCTCTTCCAGCAGACGGGCGGCAAAGTCGTCGCCGTTCAGGCCGGTGCCGCTGACGTCCACAAAGATGTAGAACGCGCCCTTGGGCTCAATATAGCTCAAACCGGGGATCTTGTCCAGCTTGGACATGACCAGGGAGCGGCGGCGGGCGAAAGCCTTTATCATCTTGTCCACCTCGGCCTCGGTCTCCGGGGCGTTCATGCTCCGCTCCACGCCGATCTGGCTGAAGGTGGAGATGCAAGTGGTGGTGTACTGGTGGATCTTCAGCAGGTCGTTCGTCATCTCGGCGGGGGCGGCCAGATAGCCCATTCTCCAGCCGGTCATGGCAAAGGCCTTGGAAAATCCGTTCATGGTGATGGTGCGCTCCCGCATACCGGGCAGGGTGGCGATGGAACAGCACTCGGTTCCGTCATAGACGATCTTGTTATAGATCTCGTCAGAGAAGACCAGGATGTTGTGCTCCACACACAGCTTGGCCACGCCCTCCAGGGTCTGGCGGCTGTAGACGATGCCGGTGGGGTTGCAGGGGTTGTTGATGACGATCATCTTGGTTTTGGGGGTGATGTGCTGGGCCAGAATGTCGCAGTTGATCTGGAAGCCGTCCTCCGCCCGCAGGGGGATGGGGACCATCACGCCGCCGGCCTCGGCGATCATATTCTCATAGTTCATAAAGGCGGGGGTGAAGACGATGACCTCGTCCCCCTGGTCGATGGTGGTCATAAAGGCCACGTTCACCGCCTCTGCGCCGCCGCAGGTGAGCAGCACCTCAGTGGCGGGGTCATAGTTCAGGTCAAAGTTCCGGCGGAGATACTTGGCGATCTCGGTGCGCAGGCCCAGGGTGCCGCGGTTGGGGGCATAGTGGGTCTCGTTTTGCAGCAGGGCCTCGATGGTCTTTTCCTTGATGAGGTTTGGGGTGTTGAAATCGGGCTCGCCGGCGGACAGGGAGATCACGGGGTGACCCGCCTCCCGGACCTTGGCCACCTTCTCCATCACTTGGCGGATGGGGGAGAAATACATGCCCTCCAGGCGCTTGGCGCCGGTCTTGTCAGCAGCGTTCATAGTTCATAGCTCCTTCTTTTCAGAGCGGGGACCGCGTTCGCGGTCCCCGCTGCATGGGTGTTACACTCAGGACTTGGCCTGGAACAGGTCGGCATACTCCATGTACATGTCGTCCTCGCCCTTCAGGAAGTCAACAGCCTCGCTGCTGTTCATGTAGAAGGGCTTCTCACCATAGGAGGTGGCGATGGCCTCGGCATAGCTGGAGTCCTCCTCGATGATCTTCTGGCAGGCCTCGCTCATCTTCTCAATGATGGCGGGATCGGTGCCCTTGGGGGCCAGCAGGTTATAGATCAGGTCATAGGACAGATCCACGCCCTGGTCCACGGCGGTGGGCACGTCGGCATAGGTCTCAGAGCGCTCGGTGGCCAGGCAGCCCAGGATCTTCAGGTCGCCGGTCTCGATGTACTGGCCGATGACGCCATAGGCGTTCACGGACAGGTTGATCTGGTCGCCCAGCAGAGCGGCCACGCGCTCGGAGGAGGAGCCGGAGTTGACGATGTTCAGGTCGGCGCCCTGCTCAGACAGCTTGATGGCGGCGTAGTAAGAGGTAGCGCCGGTGTTGGCGGCCATGCGGACCTCGCCGGGGTGGGCCTTGGTGTACTCGATCAGCTCGGGGATGGTGTCATAGGGGGCGTCGCCCTGGGTGACCAGGAACTCGCCGCAGCTCTTGCCGATGATGGCCACGGGGTCAAAGGCCTCGCCGCCGAAGTCGGTGATGCCGGAGGCGTGGTTCAGAGCCATAGCGGTATCAAAGGCCAGGAAGGTATAGCCGTCTGGGTCGCTGTTCTTCACCTCGGTGGAGGCCACGGAACCGCCGCCGCCGGTGGTGTTCACCACGGTAACGGACACGCCCAGCTCCTTCTCCAGATACTGGCCCAGGGTGCGGGCGTGGAAGTCGGTGTCGCCGCCGGCGCTCCAGGGCACCACGATGTTGATGGACTTGGTGGGCCAATCAGCGCCGGAAGCGCTGCCGGAGGCAGCAGAGCCGGAGGTGGCGGAGTTGCCGCCGCTGGAGCTGTTCCCGCAGGAGACCAGTCCCAGGGCCATCACGGTAGCCAGGGCGAGAGAAAGCAGTTTTTTCATGTTGTCTTGCACCTCTTTCTTAAATTTGAAGCCTTTTCTTTTCATCTATCCTTAAGCAGTTTTCTTGCTTTGGACGCGCTTGTGATGGGTGTACAGGTTGAAGATCAGGGAGAACAGGGCGATGGCCAGGAACACGCCGGAGATGGGGTGGGTGATGAACTCCATGTAGTTGCCGTTGCTATAGGACAGGGCCCGGCGGAAGTTCAGCTCCATGATGGAGCCCAGCACAAAGCCCAGGATCAGCGGCGTGGTAGGGAAGTTGCCCTTGCGCAGCAGATAGCCGACGAGGCCGAAGAAGATCAGGGCCCAGCAGTCGAAGATGCGGTTGTTGGTGCCATAGGCGCCCACCATGCACAGCACAAAGACCAGGGGCAGCAGCAGGGGCTGGGGCACCTTCAGGATCTTGACGAAGCCCTTCATGCCGAAGAACATGATGAACAGCATGAACAGAGAGGACAGGGCCACGGCGGCATAGATGGCATAGACCACTTCGCCGTGCTCCCGGAAGATCAGGGGGCCGGGCTGAACGCCCTTCATGATCAGGGCACCCAGCAGCAGAGCGGAGGTGGAGTCGCCGGGGATGCCCAGGGTCAGCAGGGGGATGATGGTGCCGCCCACGGTGGCGTTGTTGGCCGTTTCAGAGGCCACCACGCCGTCGATGATGCCGGTGCCGAACTTCTCGGGGTGCTTGGACTGGTTCTTGGCGATGGTATAGGACAGCATGTTGGACGTGCCGGAGCCGATACCGGGCAGGATGCCCAGACCGATGCCGATCAGGGCGCTGCGGATGCAGTTGGGTATCTGAGAGAAGAACTCCTTCAGGCTGAACCCAAAGCCCTTGATGTTAAAGTCGGTGATGACGGTGGCCTTCTGGCTGGCCGAGGGCTTGTGGCTATTCTCCGCCGCCAGCAGGATCTCAGAGATGGCGAACACGCCCACCAGCACGGTGAGGATGTCGAAGCCGCCGTTCAGGGCGTTGGAGCCGAAGGTATAGCGGCTCACCGAGTCGATGGGAGCCAGGCCCACTGTGGCCAGCATCAGACCGATGATGCCGGTGATCAGGCCCTTGACCAGGTTCTCCTCGGACAGGGTGATAATCAATGTCAGGGAGAAGACGGTGATGGAGAAATACTCCCAGGGGCCGAACTTGATGGCGATGTTGGCCAGGGCGGGAGAGATACCCACCAGGGCCAGCAGGCTGAGGATGGTGCCCATAAAGGAGAACACGATGCCCACGCCCAGGGCCTTGCCCGCCTGACCCTTCCGGGCCAGGGGGGTGCCGTCCAGACAGGTGGCCATAGAGGCCGGGGTGCCGGGGATGTTCAGCAGAATGGCGGAGATCAGGCCGCCGGAGATGCCGCCGATGTACAGGGCCATCAGGGTGGCCTGGCCCTCGGTGGCCGCCATGCCATAGGTCATGGGCAGGAACATGGCGATGGCCATGGTGGCGGTCAGTCCGGGGATACAGCCGAACAGGATGCCCACCAGGGTGCCCACAAAGACCCACATGATGGCCGAGGGGTTGAGCAGGACGGCGGAAATGCCTTGCATGATCATTGTTTGAAAAACCTCCTTCTCAGCCCAGGACGCCCATGGGGAGCGTCAGACTAAAGCCCTTGACGAAGATCAGGGTGATGGCCACCGAGAACACCAGGGCCACCACGAACACCGCCACACAGGTCTTGGGGGTGCGCTTCTCCTTGGGCAGCAGGATATAGGACAGGCCCAGGACGAACAGGGTGGACATGATGGTAAAGCCCACGGTGTCCAGCAGCGCCACATAGATCACCAGCAGCAGGAATACCAGGATGATGGCCGGATCGACGGGGAAGCGGCTGGCCTCCTCCGTCTCCCCCGCCTCCTGGGCCCGGGCCTTCTTCAGGTCCCGGATGCCCCGGAAGATCAGGATGGCGCTGAGCACCATCACGGCCACGCCGTATACTTTCGGAATGAAATCCGAGGTGACGATCCCCGGCAGGCCGGAGTTATACTGCTTGATCTGGGTGGCCATGGCGTAATAGACAGCCGCCAGAACAAAGAGCACCGCGCCGGAGATGATATCGCTGTACTTTTTCATGGATGCCTCCTCTTTGCCTCCATCCGGCGGGCTTACTTCTTCAGATAGCCGGCCTTTTCACACTCTTTGACAAGCGCCTCGCGTCCGGCGCCGCTGGCGGGCAGGTTGGGCAGATAGGGGTCGCCCACATCCAGGCCCATCAGGTTGCAATAGTCCTTGGTGGCCACAGGGAAGCTGGACTTGTCCATGGCCAGGCGCATGGGGTTGAACTGGAACTGGAGCCGCAGGGCCTCCTTCAGGTCGCCGGAGGCGAAAGCGTTATAGATGGAGCAGACCAGCTTGGGCACGAAGTTGGCGGTGGTACACACGCTGCCGGTGGCGCCCACGCACAGGCTGGGATAGATCAGGGTGTCCTTGCCGCCCATGACCTGGAAGCCCACGTCCTGGTTGCGGCGGATGAACTCCTCCAGCTGGGTCACGTCGCCGGAGGAATCTTTCATGCCCACGATGTTCTTCACCTCGTGGGCCAGGCGCTCCACCAGGTTGCCGCTCATGGTATAACCGGTGCGGCCGGGGTTGTTGTAGAGCAGCATGGGCATCTCGGGCACGCTGTCGGCGATGGACTTAAAGTGCAGGAACAGCTCGTCCTCGGTGGGCTTGAGGAACATGGGCTGGAGCACGCTGATGGCGTCGGCACCCAGGCGCTGGGCCATCTTGGCGATGCGGATGCACTTTTTGGTGCTGATGGCGCCGATGCCCATGTACACGGGGACGCGGCCCTTGGCCTGGTCCAGGATGATCTTCAGCACCCGCTCCTGCTCGTCCTCTTCCACCATATAGAACTCGCCATTGCTGCCGAAGGCCAGGATGCCGCTCACGCCGCCCTCGATGACATAGTCCACCTGGGCGCGGAGCTTGGCCTCGTTCACGTTCTCTTCCTTGTCGATGGGGGTGATGATGGGCACCACGATGCCGCTGAGCTTGAACTGCTTCATAAAAAAGTTCCTCCTTGCATAAAACCGGCGTTCCCCCTGCATCCGCGCATACCGGCCGGGGTGGGGGCGTTACAGCCGCCGCCGTTTCTTATCGTGGCTAAATTGTATCGGACAAGCCCCGGGGAAACAATGTCCATTTTGTCTAAAAAAAGCGGCGAGAAAATGACGAACCTGAAAATCGTTCATCTTTTGAACTGTTAAATTTTATTTTACGAAATATTGTGAAAAGTTCTTGCGCATTTTGAACGGTCAGTCTATAATTTCTCTGTAAAAAGAGTTTTCAGCCCCCGCAAGACCGGTGAAATTCCCGGTCTTTCAAACGATAACACGGTAAAGGAGCGGCAAATCATGGCAAAGCTGGCGGTCATCCTCCCCCACGAGAACCTGCGGGACACCATGCGGATGCTGCTGCGGATGATGCGCATGGACCAGGCGGTCATCCTGCAATACAGCGGCGATTATAACGAGATCCCCGCCCTGGTCAGCCAGGCCAAGCACCAGGGCATCGACATCATCCTCACCCGTGGACTGGTGGCCGAGCGGGTGCGCCAGTGCTCCGACCTGCCGGTGGTGGATATCCGGGTCACCGCCCAGGAGCTGGGCGTGATGATCCAGCAGGCCAAGGTCCTCACCATGAAAACGCCCCCCACCATCGCCATCGTGGGCACGGCCAGCATGTTCTGCGACTATTGCCGCCTGAGCGAGTTGCTCCACGTCACCCTCACCTCCTATCTCATCGCCCCGGACGACCCGGACCCCTCCACCAGTCTGGCCAAGCAAACGGAGCTGGCGGTGCAGGACCACGTGGACGCCATCATCGGCGGCACCATTGCGTGCAGCGTGGCCCAGGCCCACAGCGTGCCCTCCATCTTCCTCAGCTCCACCCTGGACTCCCTTCAGGAGGGGCTGCGCAACGCCAAGCGCATGGCCTATGCCATCGACCAGGAGAAGAACAACGCCGCCGAGGTCCAGACCATGCTGGACAGCTCCTTCTCCATCCTCATCCGCTTCAGCCGGGAGGGCTATATCACCACGGTGAACAAGGCGGCCACCGCCCGCCTGGGCCAAAAGGCGGAGGACATCTATGACCGGCCCCTCCTCTCCCTGGTCAGCGGCATCTCTCACCAGCAGCTCCAGCGGGTGGTGCTCACGGGCAGCAGCTTAAACTCCGTGTTCATCACCATCGGGGCGGACCGCTTTGTGGCCAACCTGGTCCCCGTGCGCATCTCCGACGGCAGCATCGTGGGCGGCGTCCTCTCCTGCGACGAGGTGGACCGCATCGAAACGGTCAGCGCCGACATCCGCCGGGAGCAGCGCCGCCTGCGTCACCCCGCCATCCACGATTTCCAGACCTGGCCCTGCCGCTCCCCCCAGATGAAACAGCTGCGGGAGGAGGCTGAGCGCTTCGCCCTGTCCGACGCCCCCATCCTCCTGCGGTATGAGCCGGGCTGCTATCCCCAGGTCCTGGCCGAGGCCATCCACAACGCCAGCGAGCGGCGGGAAATGCCCTTCGTCTCCATGGACTGCGCCGAGACCAGCCCCCAGGAGCAGCTGGAGCGGCTGTTCGGCTATGGGGAGTCGGGGTACGACGTGGCCCGCTCCCTGTGCGCCCTGGCCCACACCGGCACCCTCTATCTGCAAAAGCCCGAATTCCTCTGCCCCCAGGCCCAGAACCGCCTGCGGCGGCTGCTCACCCAAAACGTGCTGGAGAACACCGCTTCCGCCAGCCCCTATCCCCTGGATCTGCGGCTCATCGCCGCCACCGAGGCTACGGCGGAGGAGTGGTCAGTTCTGGACGGCTTTGACCGGGAGCTGCGCTTTCTTATGAGCGGCTTGGTCCTCCGCTTCCCCGCCCTGCGGGAGATGCCCGAGGAGATCGAATACAGCTATCCCCTCTATCTCAACCGTTATCTGAAAAAGTATCAGCGCTATCTCTCCGTGACCAAGGGCGGCCACGACTGGTTTCTGCGCCAGCCCTGGCCGGGGAACTATATCCAGCTGGACCGCTTTTGCGAGCGGCTGGTTCTCTCCGCCCCCCGGCGCAGCATCGACGAGCGGCTGCTGAGTGACCTGATGCAGGAGGTCTCCCCCGCCCCCGTGGCCCCTCCCGCTTCTGCAGCCTATCCCAATGAGGAGGCCCAACGTATCGCCCAGGCTCTGGCCAAAAACCTGGGCCGCCGCCAGGAGACCGCCCAGGACCTGGGCATCAGCGTGAGCACCCTGTGGCGAAAGATCAAAAAATATCACATCGGGGTATAAAATCAGCCCGCTCTCCCATTCGAGAGCGGGCTGTGTCTATGCTTTTGGAATTCTTACGCGCGCCGGTCAGAACGCCAGCTCGCCGATCTCCTCCTCTACCAGGTCGGTGAGGGTGCAGTCCCGCACCCGGTCAAAGACGTATTCGATGTCGGGATACAGGAAGCGGTCGTTGTCCACAAAGGGGATGGTCTGACGCAGGAAGTCCCGCACCTTGGCGATGGCGGGGGAGGGAGTCTCCGGCTTGAGGAAGTCGGTGGCCTGAAGGGCGGTGTAGATCTCAATGGCGGTGACGTATTGCAGCTTGCGCACGCAGGCCTGGGCCTTTTTAGAGGCATAGTAGGCCATGGACACCGGGTCCTCCTGTCCGGCGCAGGTGGGGATGGAGTCGATGGTGGCGGGGATGGCCAGGTGCTTGATCTCGTTCATCAGCCCGGCGGCGGTGTACTGGGGGATCATAAAGCCGCTGTTCAGTCCAGGGTTAGACACCAGGAAAGCGGGCAGGCCGTCGTTTAAGTTCCGGTTCACCATGCGGTCGGTGCCCCGCTCCACCACCTTGCCGATGATGGCGCAGGCCATGGAGATCATGTCCGCGTGGGCCCCCACAAAGCTGCCGTCGAAGTTGCCGCTCATCAGGGCCACGCCGTCGTTCTCCCCCTCGGCAAAGATCTCCGGGTTGTCGCTGACGGAGTGCATCTCGTCCACGATGACCTCATAGGCCTCCTTCACCAGCTTTTTGGCCGCGCCGTGGATGTGGGGCATACAGCGCATGACATAGGCGTCCTGCACCTTGTCGTTGACGTGGTTTTCGCAGATGTTGCTGCCCGCCAGCATCCGGCGCAGGTTGTCGGCGGAGCTGCCCTGCTCCTCGTGGTGCTTGTTGGCGTGGATGCGGGGGTCCAGGGCCTTGGTGGTGCCCCGCAGGGCCTCATAGCACATGGCCCCGGCCAGCTCCGCGTTCTTCAGGGCGGTGATGGACTCATACAGGGCCAGCAGACCAAGAGCGGTGACGGTGATGGTGCCGTTTAACATGCTCAGGCCCTCTTTATAGGACAGGACCAGGGGCTCCAGGCCGTGTTCCTTCAGCACGGGCAGGGCGGGCACGGCCTTGCCGTCCTGGAAGACCTTGCCCTCGCCCATATAGGCCATGACCAGGTGGGCCTCCACGCCCAGATAGCCCACAGAGCCCTCGCTGGGGGCGAAGGGGATCAGGTCCAGGTTCAGCATCTTGCGGATCAGGTCCAGGGTGCCGATGCGGATGCCGGAGTGGCCCTTGCCCGCATTCAGGATGGTCATCAGCATCACCGCCCGGGCCTGCTCCCGGTCCAGGGGCTCGCCCACGGCGCAGGAGTGGGTGCGGACGATGTTCTCCTGAAGGGTGGTGGCGTCCTTGGGGGAGATGGTATAGCGCACGTTCTCCCCAAAGCCGGTGGTCACGCCATAGATGATCCGGCCCTCCTCCAAAAACTTATCCAGCAGGGCGTGGTTGGCGTTCACCGCGTCGATCATCTGCTGGGAGAACTCCAGCTTGGCGCCGAACTTCACCACGGCGATGAACTCGTCCAGGGTGACCATGCAGTCGGTGAGGGTGACGGTCTTGATCTGGCGGGCTTCTTTCACAGAGATGTTCATATGTACTCCTCCTAACGTCTGTCCAAGTGAGGTTTATCCTTCTGTCTTTATATAAAGCAAATCCCGTGCCAGCGTTGAGCTTTCCACATTTTTATTTTTTGTGTGGAAAACCCGGCGGTTTCCCCGGTTTTACCCAAATTTTCAGGGGCAAAAAAATTGCGGCCCCGGGGTGGGACCGCAAAAATTTTTGACTGTCAAAATTTTTGGCGCAAAATATTTTTTCTAATCTTCCTGATTCAATCCGAACTTCTTCAGATAATACTGCACGTTCTGGCGGCTGAGCCCCAGCTGCCTGGCCGCCCGGGTGACGTTCTCCCCGCTGGCCTGATAGGCCTGGAGGATCAGCCTGCGCTGATAGTTCTGTACCAGCTGATTAAAGCTGTGGGAGCTGGCCGGGGCAATTTCCTCCCGCTCCGCCGCTGGGGGAAGCTCCGGCCTGCTCTGCTGAAGGCGCAGAAAATACCCGGGGAACTCCGTCCCGGTGAGCACGCCCCCCTCCGACACGCTGAGGGCATAGTCCATGATGTGAAACAGCTCCCGCACGTTGCCCGGCCAGGAGTGCTTCTCCAGCCGCTCCCAAAAGGCGGGGCGGATCTCGTCCACCGGCTGGGCGGCCATGTCCCGGTGCTCCCGAACATAGTGCCACACCAGCTCCTTCAGGTCGCTCAGCCGCTCCCGCAGGGGCGGGATGTCTATGACGACAGAGGCCAGGCGGTAAAACAGGTCCTTGCGCAGCTTCCCCGTCTCGCTGAGGGCATAGGCGTCCTCGTTGCAGGAGGCGATGACACGCACGTCGATGGGGATATAGCCCGTGCCGCCGATGCGCTGGATCAGCCGCTCCTGCAAGGCCCGCAGCAGCTTGGCCTGCATCCCCAGGCTCATGGAGTTCAGCTCGTCCAGGAACAGGGTGCCGTGGTTGGCCTCCTCCATCAGCCCCACCTTGTCCGTGCTGCCGGTAAAGGCCCCCTTCACCGTGCCGAACAGCATCCCCTCGATCAGGGTCTCCGGGAAGGCGGCGCAGTTCACCGCCACAAATTTCTGTCGCCGCCGGAGGCTCAGGTTATGGATGCCCTGGGCAAATATCTCTTTGCCCGTGCCCGTCTCCCCCTGGATGAGGATGTTGTTGTCCCGGGCGGCCATCTTCCGGGCCAGTTCCTTGGCCTCCACCAGTCCGGGGGAGGAGCCGATGAGGTCGGCCAGGGTATACCGGGTGTTGGGGCCAGAGCGCTCCACCTCCGGCTGGTGCTCTAGCAGGGTCTGCTGGTCCTGCTGCCCCGTCTCCAGCAGGCGCTTGGTCATCTTCAGGTTCCGCTCGAAGGTCACGCAGCCCAGGGTCTCCCCGTCCTCCCCCGCCACGGGATAGGCGGAGGTGATGGTGTTCAGCTCCACGCCGATAGTAGACTTATACCGGTCAAAGCGCCGGTTCATGGCCTTGCCCCGGCGCAGGGCGGTCATGGTGGTGCTATAGTCGGGCCGGACGGCGAACACATCCAGCAGGGCCTGGCCCTGAAGGGTCTGATCCAGGGGGATGCCCAGCAGCTGCTCCTTGCTGGCCCGGTTGAAAAAGACGATGTGGGCGTCCTGGTCATAGATCTGCACCCCATAGGGCACCTGGTCCAACGCGGCCTCCAGCAGCCGCTCCCGCTCCGACGGCTCCTCCCGCCGCATCGCGCCGTATTGATCGTTCAACACAAAACACACCTCCGTTTTCACGGATATTATACCGGATTTTCAGGAAAAAGGCCAGCAAAAGAGCGCCGCCCGTTCGGGCGGCGCTCAGTGCTTATGGATGGCTTCTTCCCGCGGCCTTGTTTGCGTACATCTCCCGGTCGGCCTGTTTCACGGCGCTGTCCGGGTCGGTCTCTGCGGGGTCGAAGGGGGTCATGCCCACGGCTACGTCGGGCAGGCGGGGCAGCTTCTCCCGCTCCGCCGCCAGCAGGGCGCGGAACTGCTCCGTGCGGGTCCGGGCCTGGTCCTGGCTCCCGTCAAAAATGACACAGAACTCGTCCCCGCCGATACGGTAGCACCGGCCCTCCCGGCCATAGGCCCGCTGCATGGCCCGGGCGATAGTCTGGAGCACCCGGTCTCCATACTGGTGGCCGAACTGGTCGTTCACCGCCTTGAACCGGTTCACGTCCATCATCAGCAGGATCGCCGGGCGGCGGAGGTGGGAGAGCTGGCTGTCATAGCCCCGGCGGTTGCGCAGGCCGGTGAGGGCGTCGGCGTTCTGCACCACGCCGGAGTAATAGAGATAGGTAAACATCACCGCAAAGGCCAGACAGGGATAGTCCGCCCGGATCTGCCGGTTGCACAGGCGCATCCCCATCCCGCTGGCGAAAAACACCAGGATCAGGGCCATGATGTTGCCCCCGGCGGCCTGGTTCCGGCGGCCAAAGCGCACCCCCTCCCAGATGAACACCAGGGCGGCGGTGAAATAGACCGCCACGTATATCCAATAGAGCTCCCCGTGGACATAGACGTTGTTTGCGTCAAAGGCCACGATCAGGCCGAAGGGGGCGGCGGCCACCTCCACCGCCCCGTGGACGATAAGCAGCCACTTCAGCTGCCGGGCCCTTTTCTCCGCGTCCAGCGCCCGGAGAAACTCCACCGCCACAAAGGGGGCGATGGTCAGCTCCAGCACCTTCACCCCCAGGTGCAGCCAGCGCAGCCCCGGGCCGCTGCCGTCCAGAAAGACGGTGAGCCACTCCGCCCCGGCGGCTGCCGCCACTGTGGCAAAGATCACCTGAAACTGCCGCTGCTCCTCCCGGTCCAGCCAGTCGCTGCTGTGGACGATCAGGGCCATGATGCCCATGGCAAAGCAGGTGAGATAGATCATCCCGGTGTAATAGGCCGTCATGCCAGGCCCTCCTCTCCTATCAGGTCTCATTGCGCTCCTGACGCAGGTTTTGTCAAAACAACGCATCTATTTTACTGTATTCCCCCGGAAATTTCAAGGAATTTCCCCGAGAAAATGGGGAGGAGCCCCAGCCGCGCATTCGGCTGAGGCTCCCCCACAATGCAGTCAGGAAGTGATAGAAAGAAGGTCTGGAAGGTTAAGTTTATGTGTTTTGCGTGACGATTTGAGAAAGGTTTACTGGTCTTTCCACAGCCGGCGCATGGCGGCTTCCACCACGTGGCCCACCAGCACGGTGGAGGTGACGGAGCCCACGCCGCCGGGGACGGGGGTGATGGCCTCCACGATGGGCTCCACCTCTTCAAAGGCCACGTCGCCGTGGAGCTTGCCGTCCTTGCCCAGGGTGACGCCCACGTCCACCACGATCTGGCCGTGGCGCACATAGTCGCGCGTCACCAGGCCGGGGCAGCCTGCGGCGGAGATGATGATGTCCGCGTCCTTGCACAGGTCCCGGGTGTCCTCGGGCCGGGAGAGGATGTGGCAGACGGAGACGGTGGCCTCCTCGTTCATCATCAGCAGGGCGGTGGGCAGACCCACGGTCATGCTCTTGCCGATGACGGTGATCCGCTTGCCCTGAAGGGGGATCTGGTAATACTTCAAAATTTCCAGGCTGGCCTGGGCGGTGCAGGGGGCATAGCCCACCGCGCTGGGGGACAGCAGCACGCCCATGGCGGAGGAGGTCATGGCGTCCACGTCCTTAGAGGCGTCCAGCGTCCGGGCCACCCGGGGGGTGTCCAGGTGGGGGGGCAGGGGCCGGAACATCAGGCAGCCGTGGATGCCGCTGTCGTGGTTGATGCCCTCCAGGGTCTCCACCAGCTGGTCCTCGGTGACCGACTCGGGCAGAATGAAGTTGCGCACCTCCACGCCCAGAGCCTGGGCCCGCTTGGTGGCGCCCCGCTCATAGGAGATGTCGTTGGCCTTTTCGCCCACCCGGACGATGGCGAACACGGGGGTCACGCCCGCCTCCTTCAAGGTGGCGCACTGATCCAGCAGCCGCTGGCTCATGGCCTCGGCCACAGGGCCGCCTTTTAATAACAGAGCCATTGCGCATCGTTCCTTTCTGGGCTTAATACTCCACGTTGTAATACATGTCCTCAAAGTCCTTGCGGATGGAGGGGGAGACCCACTCGCTGGAGAACATGGGGTGAGAGGTGGCGATCTGCTTGACCTCGGCGGCGATCTCGTCCAGAACGGCCTGGTTGTCCTTGTTCTTCAGGGCCTTGCCCAGCAGGTGGCCGATGTGCTCCATCTCCTCCTCCTTGGCACCGCGGGTGGTCATGGTGGGGCTGCCGATGCGCAGGCCGCTGCCGCAGCTGGGGGGCAGCTGGTCATAGGGGATCATGTTCTTGTTGGTGACCAGGCCCAGGCTGTTCAGCAGGGTCTCGGCCTCCAGGCCGTTCACGCCCAGGGGGGTCACGTCGATCATGACCATGTGGGTGTCGGTGCCGCCGGTGATCAGGCGCATGCCCTCGTCGGCGCAGCCCTTGGCCAGGGCCTTGGCGTTCTTGCACACCTGCTTGGCATACTCCTTGAACTCGGGCTGGAGCAGCTCATAGAACAGCACGCCGCGGGCGGCCAGCATGTCGCCCTTGGGGCCGCCCTGCAGGCGGGGGAACACGGAGCGGTCGATCTTCAGGCTCAGCTTGGTGTACTTGGGGGAGCCGTCCTTGTTCTTGCCGTCGGGGATCTCGATGTCCTTGCACACCAGGATCACGCCGCAGCCGCGGGGACCGCGCAGGGTCTTCTGGGTGGAGAAGGTGATGACGTGGGCATACTCCACGGGGCTGGGGATGGCGCCGCCGGCGATCAGGCCGCAGTCGTGGGCGCAGTCCACCCAGAAGTAAGCGCCCACCTCGTCGCAGATCTCCCGGAAGCGCTTATAGTCGATGAGGCGGGGATAGGAGGAAGCGCCCACACAGATCAGCTTGGGCTTGTTCTCCAGGGCCAGGCGGTGGACCTCGTCCATGTCGATCATCTCGGTCTCACGGCTGACGCCATAGTGGACGGCGTTGAACATGGCGCCGCTGAAGTGGAACTTGGCGCCGTGGCTCAGGTGGCCGCCGTTGTCCAGGGTCAGACCCATAAAGGTGTCGCCGGGCTTCAGGAAGGCCCGCAGGACGGCGATGTTGGCGATGGTGGCGTTGCCGCACTGGATGTTGGCGTGGTCCACGCCAAAGGCCAGCTTCACCCGCTCCACGGCCAGCAGCTCGGCCTGGTCGGACAGCTGACAGCCGCCCACAAAGCGCTTGCCGGCATAGCCCTCGGTGTTCTTGTTGGTGAAGGCGGAGCCCTCCAGGCAGGAGGCCATGGGGGACACCACGTTTTCAGAGGCAATGAGGCCGATGGTCTCGAACTGGCGCTTCTCCTCCCGGTGCAGCAGGGTGGCCATCTCGGGGTCGAACACGTCCAGCAGCTTGATCGCATCCTGTTTGGTGGGGTTAGACATAATAAATTGCTCCCTTCCTGTTATGACAAAATATTGTGTGTTTTGTGTGTATTTTGGCTTTCCGCCCTGAATTCTGCCCGATTTTCGCAAAAAAGGAAGGCCGACTCAGGGGCACGGCGGGCACCGTGTCCAAAAAGCCGACCTTCCAAAGGGCAGTTTCTCAGGGGGAGACTGAGAAACCAATTTTGTAAGGAACCTCCGACCCACGCGGGTCGTTATGCTGTTTTCGCTGGGACTTAAATTCCGGTGGGATTCTCCCGGGCGGCGGGATAGGCCATGAGATAGTGGTTCTGGGCGTCCCGCAGGGCCACGATCACCGCCTTTTGGGCCAGGGCCAGAAAGCGCTTTTTCAGGACGTCGCACATCTCATCCATCTGGGTGACGATGTTCTTCCCGATGAGCAGGTGGGCCAAAAAGTCGTTGGTGTTCTGCATGACCATGTTCCCGCTGGCGCTTAGGATGCGGTTGCTGTGGACGTCCACCACCAGGCTGAGGGAAAAGGTGCCGTACATGGCGTTGATGGCGTCGTCCTTGGTGACCTTGGCTACGCCGGTGATAAAGACCGAATCGTCCGGCCAATACATCTTGCATCCATCCTTTCTGTTTTCCGGTTTGGGGCCCCGTTTGGCAAATAAAAAACGGACGCAAGCAAACAACAATGGAGAGATACCACAATACATATCCGTATCAATGAGGTATCGCGCCACAAAGAATGTTTGGCTTCGTCCAAATTTATTTTGATTTTGAGAGGTCATCTCAAAACCAATAAATTTAACTTGCCCATAGGATAGCACAATTTTCTTTTCCCGTCAATCGGGCATCCTACACAAAATCCCAACCTTCATTTTGTGCTGTTTTCCGTCTTTACACTTTCGTTTGTTTGGTGTATCATGCAATTGCTTTAAAATTTTAAAGACGCAAAACCCACGCACACCCCCATACAATAAAATAAGTCTTCTTCATTGGGTCCCGGATATCCTCCGTGACCAGAGATGGAAAAGGCCAGAAAGCTCTTTGTCCCCCGCCAATGTGGGCGCGGACACAAAGAAATCTTTCTGGCCCTTTGTTTTTGAAGGAGCGGTTTGAGCGCGGCTCTTCAAAAATATAAGGGTTCAGCACCACCCGTCATTGGAAGGCCCCCGGTCTTCCCCGTTCCGTAAGCTGCTTGGGTTAAGCAGGGAGCAAGAAATGAAAAATAGGAGCTGAGATAATATGAGTCTGTCCCTTAACCTGTATCAGTCTATGGCGCTTGCCGTTGCCATCTTCTACTTCGGCGCGTTTCTGAAATCGAAAATTTCCGTCTTCCGTACTTACTGCATCCCCAGCCCCGTCATCGGCGGCATTATCTACGCCATCGTGAACCTGATCCTGTATCAGACCGGCGTACTGCAACTCTCCGTTGACACCACGCTGCAAAGCGTGTTTATGAACGTCTTCTTCACCAGCGTGGGCTTCACCGCCGGATTCGGCATGCTGAAGAAGGGCGGCAAGTCCCTCATCGTCTTCCTGGTGGCCGTGTGTATCCTCATCGGCATCCAGGACGTGGCCGGCGCCGCCCTGTGCAAGGTCTTCGGTCTCCAGCCCCTGCTGGGCCTGGCCCTGGGCTCCATGCCCCTCACCGGCGGCCACGGCACCACCACCGCCTTCGCCCCCCTGCTGGAGAGCATGGGCGTGCAGAACGCCCTCACCGTCGGCGTGGCCGCCGCTACCTATGGTCTGGTGGCCGGTAACGTCATCGGCAACCCCCTGGCCCGCCGCCGCATCAAGAAGCTGGGCCTGAGCTCCAGCGACGCCGCCCAGGTGGATCACGAGGCCCTGCTGGAGCTGAAGAAGAACACCGAGGGCACCGCCAAGCTGGACGTGGACCGGGGCACCCTGGCCCTGGCCCTCATCTTCCTGGCCTGCGGCCTGGGCACCCTGATCAGTATGCTCTTCGCCAAGTTCAACATCACCCTGGCCTCCTACGTGGGCTCCATGATCATCGGCATCATCATCCGCAACGCCATCTGCGACAAGTTTGACCTGGACCTGCCCGTTCAGGAGATCGAGACCATCGGCTCCATCAGCCTGAACTTCTTCCTGGCCCTGGCCATGATGGGCATGCAGCTGTGGCAGCTGGCCGATCTGGCCGGTCCCATGGTGGCCATCCTGCTCATCCAGACGGTGCTCACCGGCCTGTTCGTCTATTTCGGCACCTTCAACATGATGGGCCGGGATTACGACGCCGCCGTCCTCAGCGCCGGTCACTGCGGCTTCGGCATGGGCGCCACCCCTAACGCCATGGCCAACATGGACGCCCTGACGAAGGTCTTTGGGCCCTCTGAAAAGGCCTACCTCATCATCCCCGTGTGCGGCGGCTTCTTCACCGACATCGTAAACTCCCTGATCCTCACGTTCTTCATGAACGTCCTGTAAGCGCTGTCTCTCCCCCGCGTCTAATTTCATATCCCCTTTTCTACCGGTGCTCCGGCGTCCCCGAAGCACATACCTACCAAAGGTCAGAAACAGGCGGCACGCCAGCCGCCTGCTTCTGGCCTTTTATTTTTTGCAAGGAGGGTCCCTTTCCCATGACGATCACACAACGCAAGCGTCAGCTCCGCATGGCCGTGCGCCGGGACGAGCAGCTGATCTCCATCTGTGACCGGGCCCGGTCTGACCAGGCGGTGGCCATGCAGGTGCTGGCTCTGCCGGAATACCGCCGGGCCCAGAGCCTGTTCTGCTTTGTCAGCACCACCCGGGAGATCGACACCACCCCCGTTCTGCTGGACGCCCTGCACAGCGGAAAGACCCTCTGCGTCCCCCTCTGCGTGGGGGAGGGGATCATGGAGCCCCGGCAGATCACCAGCCTGGACCAGCTCCACCGGGGCGCCTATGGCGTGCTGGAGCCGGAGGAGGACACCCCCAAAATGACCCTGGACCAGGTGGACCTGTCCATCATCCCCTGCGTCAGCTGTGACCGCCTGGGCCACCGTCTGGGCCAGGGCACCGGGTTCTATGACCGCTTTTTCGCCGGAAATCCCGAAAACGCCGCCATGCTCTGCCGGGAGAGCCTGCTGCGCACCATCATCCCCCGGGAGCCCCACGACGTGGTCTTTCCCCTGGTGATCACCGAGTTCGGCGTCTATCGCAAGGGCGTGCTGGACCTGGGCCGCCGCAGCCCCGCCTTTCGGGTGTGGGCGTGAACACTGTTACCGTTGAAAATTTTAGGGAGGCATCCATTTATGATAAACCAAAAGACTGACGCCATCGGCGTGATCGATTCGGGCATCGGCGGCTTCAGCGTGGCCCGCCGGGTGCAGGAACTGCTGCCCCAGGAAAACATCCTCTATCTGGGCGACGGGGCCAACACCCCCTATGGCAACCACACCGCCGAGGAGATCCTGGAGATGACCCGCTATATGCTTCGCTTTATGGACAGCCATAACGTGAAGGCCCTTCTGGTCGCCTGCAACACCATCTCCTGTCTCATCGACCAATATCGGGACGAGATGCGCTGCCCCGTCCTCAGCGTGGTCCAGGCGGGGGCGGACGCCGTGGCCGCCACGCCCTATCAGCGGGTGGGCGTCATCTCCACCTGCTTCACCGCCCAGTCGGGCTGCTATCCCAACCTGATCCACAAGCAGGCCCCGGAGCGCCAGGTGTTCAGCCACGGCTGCCCCGACCTGGCCAACCTGGTGGAGCAGAATGTAGGCGACCCCGCCGCCCAGCCTGCCATCGACGCCGAGATCCGCGCCGGTCTGGACGGCCTGGTGAACGTGGACCACATCCAGTGCTGCGTGCTGGGCTGCACCCACTATCCCCTGGTGGAGGACAACATCCGCCGCCTGTACCCCACCCTGGACCTGCTGGACCCCGCCCGGCAGATGGCCGAGACCCTCTCCCGGGACCTGGAAGCCCGGGGCCTGCGCAACGACCAGCGGGCCCCCGGCCGCATGGACATCTTCACCACCGGCAGCCTGGAGGAGTACATCAAAAAGGCCAACCGCGTTGGCCTGACCTCCATCCGCTCCGTGCAGTATCTGCCCCCCATGCAGATCGCCGACCAGCCCGCCATCTGAAGAAAATAAAATACGCCCCCGGCTCACCGGTTTTCACACCGATGCGCCGGGGGCGTCTGCTGTTGTCAACCAAAGAAGCCGTAGCCCTTGTCCACGTTATAAAGGCCGTAGAAGTCCAACGTGCCCGTCTTCTCCTCCTGATACTGTCCGGGCCACCAGGACAGGAATTCCTCGTCCAGGCCGTCTGTGGGCGTGTCGGACAGATAGAGGATAAAGTCCTTCCCCTCCTCCACGCCATAGGGCTCCGAGGAGACATAGCGCACGCCGTCCTCCACCCACTCCTTGCCCTGCTCATAGTCGCTGGAGAGCTCCTCCAGGGTCAGGGAATATCTGTGGTCATCCAGCTGCTTGATGTCCGTGAACTTCCCGGAGAAATTGCAGAGGTACATGGTCCCGTCGGGGTAGCTCTCTTCGCTGTCCCCCATGTCCGAATCGTGGTACACGCCGGAGAAGGAGCCGTCCGGCTCCAGAGTCAGGTCCGTGCTCCAGGCCCCCACGCCGCTGGCAAACTCCAGGTCGATGGGCAGACTGTCCGCCAGACCGCCGTCGGCCTTCCCCCCGCCGCTGTTCTCTCCGCACCCGGCCAAAAGCCCGGCGCACAGGGCCAGCGCCGTGGCCGCCGCAAAAATTTTCTTCATGATCTGTGCCTCCTAGATGGTTTTCCCATATTATAGCCCGTAGAAAGGGGCGTGGCAAGCGCTGAACGAAAAGAAAAATCTTACGCCGACACATAGCAACGGCCTATCACATCAGAACGGACATTACAACCAGAAGAATCGCCAGAAATGTAAAGCTGATTCCGGAAAATAGTAAGAGAAAGTGCTTGCCTCCGCCGGGAATGCGGCGCGTATATTCTCGAAAGGTAATAAGACTTGCCAGAGAAGCCACCAGTGTCCCCGCACCGCCCACATTGACGCCAATCAAAAGCCCGCTGGCATCTTGTGTGAATCGGCTGAGTAGAATAGAGGCAGGGACATTGCTGATGATCTGGCAGGTAAGCGCGGAAATCAGCATGGTACCGTGGGATAAAAGACGGGCAAACAGTACCCGAACAGCTTCCATTCGGGCAAGATTTCCGGAAAAGGTGAAAAAAGCGGCAAAAGTGGCCAGCAGTCCCCAGTCCACAGTTTTCAGTGCGTGCCGATCCAGAAACCAGAGCGCCAGAACAATAATAATCAGGCCAAGAATATAGGGTACCAGCCGCAGCACCATGGCAACGGCTAAACAGAATAGCACACCATAGGTGACGGCTCGGCGTGAGTCTATCGCGATCCGTGCTTCCGGAACCGAAAGCTGTTCTTTTGGAAACGCCAAGCAGCACAGGAGAATCAGAACAGCAGACAGGAGGAACGGCGGCATCATAACAGAAAAGAACGTTTTCGTAGAAAGACCATAATAACTGAAAAGATAGAGATTTTGCGGATTGCCGAAAGGCGTGATCATTCCACACAGGTTAGCGGCGCAGTTTTGCAGGATGAAAAGGAGCGCAGTATGCTTGTCCTGACTTGTGGAGGAAAGGACAAACCAGCCCAGCGGCAGGAAGGTCAACAAAGCGGTATCGTTGGTCAGAAGCATAGAACCGAACATAGTAATAACCACTAATGCCGTACACACGCCCCGAACCGTGGAAAAAGTGCGCACCATCCGCTGGGAGAGGGCAGAAAAGATATGCAGGTCTCGCAAAGCACCTACCACCGCCAAAACACTAAACAGGCAGGAAAGCGTTTTAAGGTCGTAATAACCCAAGTAGTCCCTATCGGGCGGAACAAAGAATGCCGTTACAACTGCGGCCAATAGTGAAATAGCCAGCATAGCATTAGCACGACACCAGCATTGAATCTTACTCATAAAAAACTCCTTTTCATGGCTCTCAGCTCAGTAACGACAGGCTATTTTAGACATAAAAAAAACCTTGAAGCCAATCGACTTCAAGGTTTTTGTGGAGCTGCTAGGCAGATTCGAACTGCCGACCTCATCCTTACCAAGGATGCGCTCTACCGACTGAGCTATAGCAGCAAATTAAATGGCGACTCGGAAGGGACTTGAACCCTCGACCTCCGGCGTGACAGGCCGGCGTTCTAACCAACTGAACTA
>ERZ856578.1598-NODE-1598-length-41698-cov-4.241705_pt1 | contig 41698 bp, 33 predicted proteins | sample MGYA00514384_ERZ856578 | MGnify/ENA primary metagenome ERZ856578 (study PRJEB29103, sample SAMN06111958) | human gut metagenome | biome: human gut; feature: ankylosing spondylitis patient; material: healthy_person | host: Homo sapiens | place: China:Hangzhou...
AAGAATCCCTGCCGCCTCGATAAAGCCTACTACCGCTCATCCACTGCACACAGGCAATATAAAACCATCCTTGTGGATTTCACTATAATACAAATAAATTTTGAACACAATACATTTTCCGTAAAAAAATCCATATTTTATTCCTTTTCTAAGAATAAAATTAAAAGCTTGTTCAATAGAGTTAATTATGGGCTCATCTTTATCATTAAGTGAAGTATTACATAAAATAGGGATTCCTGTTTGCTTATAAAAGTCAATCATATAGTTATACAGTCTTTCATTTCGTATGTATTAAACTATTTGCCATGAGGAACATCCTTTGCTTAAGCATTAAAAAAAGCCCGATGCCAAGCATCGGGCTGGAGCTTGCCGATTCTGTCGGCAAGCTGCTGGACGGGGACGCCGTATTTATCCTGTCACTTGTTGTGAAACCGGGCCACGTCCTGCGAAGCCGCTATCCGAACCGTGAGCCCCCGCCGCGCCAGCTCGCCGGCCGGAAAGCAATCGGCCAGGGGCTGGACGCGATGGCCGAGATAGACACGGCAGGCGGAGTCGCCGATGGCCATCACCATCATGAAGACACCGACCAATTTCGGGCTGAGCAGGGGATAGTCCACCATGCTGTTCATCACAAAGCCGGCGGCGAACGCCAGAAAAACACCGCCGAGAAGATGCATTTCGGGAGACCGTGTCATCAGATCCATCCCCCGCCGCACGATCTTCCAGCCCATCAGGACCATCAGCGCGAGCGCGATGAGACCGCCTTCCATCAGAAGCTGGAGCACCAGGTTATGCGCATGGGGAGCGTTGACCCCCGATTCCAGCAGCACGCCCCAGAAATTCTCCACACCCGGCCCAAGGCCGAATATCGGACTCTTGCCAAAGGTTTTGAGTGCTACCTCCCAGATCGAAAACCGCTCCGCAATGCTGAAATCCACACCGCCGATCGACAGGAAACGGGAGAGAACCGACTGCGGGATCAGGATCAAAAGGGAAATCAGGGAGAGCAGGAAGGGCACGATGCGCTTGGCGTTGGTGATGCAGAGGATCAGGACGATGACCAGCAGCCCCAGGTAACTGCCCCGGGAGAAGGAAAACGCGATACCGCACACGGCAAACAGCAGGCAGAACCGGCACAATAGCCGCACGCCCGTGCGTTTTCCGCCAAAGGCATAATATACGACGAAGGGAACCACCATTACCAGGTATTCACCCACGATGTTGGGATTGGTGAACGTCGAGCTGAAGCGCATCTCCCGGATCTGGATGTTGATGTCCATGGGAATCCATTCCAGGACGATGTTGTCGATCCAGCCCCAAAACTGGTTGGGCACACGGATGCCGGCCAGGCAGTTGAGGGCATACTGAAACAGGCCGACAAGCCCCACTATCCCAGCGATGACCGATATGCAGAACAGCGCCGTGTCGAACCGGTGCCGGTTGGTCAAAACGGTGGCCATCGACAGATAGGCGAGGAACATCACCATCCACATCAGGAAGGTCGCGAAGCTGTTGAAGGGATGCTTGGAATATAGCACGCCGAAAGCGGTATACAGCATAAAAATCAGCAGGAGCTTGCCGATCGGGCCCACGGACAGGACGCGGCCCCTCCGTTTGGCGTCCGCATTGGCGGCCACGACAGCGCCAATGGCCAGCAGAGGCGCGATATATTCCGGGAACAGAGGAATGACCGCCACCATCAGCAAAGACAACAGCCAGGGCTGGCTGAGCGTCTTTTTCCAGTCTTCAAGCCGTGCTTTCATTCTCGTCCCCCTTTCTCTCAATTTCACAAAAAGCTTTCCCGTTCTTTGGCACTATACCACATCCGGCGCCCGGATTCAATGTTTATTACAAAGCTGTTATCTTTTTTGGACGTTCCCATAGGAAGTCCATCCGGCGGACATGCTCTTTGTATACGCTTATAAAAGATTTGGAGTTTTCCGGATATAATTCCAATATATAGAAAATATTTGACTTTTTTGCGGCCGGTTCGTATACTGGTGGACGAGTCCGGCATCTGACAGGAGGGAGCCTTTATGACCACAAACAAACGGATCGTGTGTCTGCCCGTTTTCGGCCTCTGCCTGGCCCTCCTTTGCGCGTCGGGCTGCCGCCGGGCGGCCCTGCCCGCCGGCCGCAGCGGGTTTGCCCTGGACACCGCCGTTTCGATTACCCTCTACGCCCTCGCGGAAGGGGCGCCTGCTCCGGAGGCCTTACTCGACGGCTGTTTCGCGGAGCTTGACCGATATGAGCGGCTGTTCAGCGCCGAACGGGAAGGCAGCGACATCGACCTTCTCAACCGGGCGGAAGGCCGGGCGGCCCCTCTGTCGGCTGAAACCATCGAGGTTTTGCAGGCCGGCCTTCGCTACGGGGAGCTGACCGGCGGGGCGCTCGACATCACGATCCGCCCGGCCAGCCGTCTCTGGGATTTTCACGGGAGCCCTTCCCTTCCCGATCCGGCGGCGCTGTCGGCCGCCGTCTCCCTGGTGGACTACCGCGGCCTGACGGTGGAAGGGGATACCGCCCGGCTGAGCCATCCGGATGCCGCCGTGGATCTCGGCGGCATTGCGAAAGGGTATATCGCCGACCGCCTCGTCTCTTATCTGACCGAAAACGGCGTGGAGAGCGCCCTGATCGATCTGGGGGGCAACATTTCCGCTGTCGGAAGCAATGACGGCGCGGATTGGCGGATCGGGATCCGCGATCCGGCCGATGAAACGGCGCTGGCCGCCGTCATCCCTGTCCGGAATGCCTCGGTGGTCACGTCGGGAACCTATGAGCGCGGTTTCGTCCTCGACGGCGTGCGCTATCACCATCTGCTGGATCCGAAAACCGGATGGCCGGTGCAAAACGGCCTTGCCTCTGTGACGATCGTCTCTTCTCTGTCGGTGGACGGGGACGCGCTGTCCACTGCCTGTTTCGTTTTGGGCGAGGAAAAAGCCATGGACCTGATCGAGTCCCTTCCCGGCATCGAGGCGCTTTTTATCCGGGACAGCGGTGCCCTGTCCGCCACATCCGGCCTTCATTATACCCTGCCCGCGGCATAGGGCTCTCATTCCCTCCAATCTTTCCCTCGGCGTCTGCGTAAATGAAAAATGGTACATTTTCCAGAGAGATTGGGCCTTGTAAAGGGACGGATATTCCGTATAATGTTAAATAGAGAGGATCCATACGAGAGGTGGGACACCGGATGGACAAAATCTATGGTGTGGTATTAATTGGCTGCGGCCATATCGGGGAAGAACATATCGCGCAGATCTATTATCGGGACAACATCCGCATCGTCGCGGTTGTGGACGCGGACGAGCAGAAGGCCCGGCTTTTCGCCATGAAATACGGCGCCGACCGGTACGGCATCGATTATCACGAATTTATCACGCGGGACGATGTGGATATCGTCATCATCGCCACCTACGTCAGCACTCACCTGTCCATTCTGCGCGACTGTGTCGTCGCGGGAAAGCATGTGCTGTGCGAAAAGCCCATCGCCGCCAACGCGCGGGATGGGCAGGAGTTTTACCGTTTGGCCAAAAACGGGCGCTCACAGGTTCTGGTGGCGCATATCCTGCGCCGCAACGCCTCCTATATAAAAATCCGGGACTTGATCCGATCCGGGGCGATTGGCCGGCTCAAAACCGTCCGCATGACGCAGAATCACCACGCGCTCGATTGGGAGCGGTACCGCCGCCTGCTGGAGGATTGTTCCCCTATCCTGGACTGCGGCGTGCATTATTTCGACGTACTCCAATGGTTTACCGGCTCCGCCATCACCGAGGTGATGGGGATGGGTGCGGTGGTGGACGCGGACCTGGAGCCCGGCCGGTATAACTACGGGATCGTGACCATGCGGCTGGAAGACGGGACCGTCGGGTATTACGAAGCCGGCTGGGGCCGCACCTTTGCCTCCGGCAATGTCAAACAGTTCATCGGGGATCAGGGGCACATCACCCTGACCATGCAGGCGGGACGCGGCCGGCATGTGGAGATGGGGGATCTCATCGAGGTCTACCACGCGGTGTCCGATACATATGAACAGATCAATGTCCCGGCGGTCTATAAGGATATGTGGGGCCAGCTCTGCTCCCTGATCGACCGCATCGAGGGCCGTCCGACCGACGCACCGACGATCGAAGAGGCGTACAGCGCGTTCCGTGTCGCCCTGGCGGCCGACCAGGCGGTCCGTACCGGCTCGATCGTCCGGGTGGAGGACATGCCGGAAACCGCCGGCTTACATGAAACCCGGGTTGTCCCTATCGACGCCTGACACGTCCCGCCGGTGCCTGCCGGCGGGACGTTTTGCTCCTTGACGTGTCGGGATCCGGCACCGCCGCCCCTCCGATGTATCCGGAGGGGCGGCGGTGTCTTTTGTATCTTTATACCTTATTTATAGAGCGGGCCGTAGACTCCGCACGCCCTGTAATCGGCGGATTCGGGATCGCGGGTGCCGAACGCCGCCCAGCAGTGGGGGCGGAACAGCTCGCCGTCGGCCAGGTTGTGCAGGCCTACCGGGATGCGCAGCATACTCGCAAGCGTAATCAGGTCGCGCCCCACATGCCCATAGCAATAGGCCGCGTGGTTCGACCCCCAGTTCGCCATGACGCTGTACACATCGCGGCATACCCCTTCTCCGGGACGCGGTACGAACCACGTCGACGGCCATGTCGGGTCGGTCCGCTCGTACAGTATCCGGTCCACCTCCTCGGGCAGCACAACGGTATATCCTTCCACGAACTGCAGCACCGGGCCCTGCCCGTCGATCAAGTTGAGCCGTACCATCGTCACCGGCATCACGCTTCTCGTCTCAAACTGCACCGAGAACCCGCCGCCGCGGAAATAGCCCTGGTCCGCCGCGCACCATTTCGTCTCTTTCAGGCAGGCGTCCATGTCGGCCCCGGTCATCTCCCACCACGGCTTCATGCAGCCTTCCCCGGCCGCATTCTGCGAGCGGCCGGTTCCGTCCAGCGCCGCCGCGCCCGAATTAATCAGGTGGATGAAGCCGTCCTTCGCCAGGCCATCCGGTTTCCAGCCGGTCACGCGCTCCACCGCCTCCGGGCTCCAGTAGGTCCGCACGTCCGCGAACACACTCGCGCCGCCCGTCAGCAGATGGCCGAACAGCATCGACACCGCGTTCAAGGTGTCGTTCTCCGTCGCAAAGACCGTCGGCTGGCGCCTGCCATTCCAATCGAACGTGGTGTTCAGCATCGTCTCGGTGAAATCTCCGATCGGCTGCCAGTCGGACCACATCCGCTGGCCCTGGAACCCGCCGGCGATCGCGTTGCGCCCGTTCGACGCCTCGATATACCCCATCTCCGCCAGCTTGGGATTGCCGAGCAGGATATCCCGGATGATGAGGGTCATCTTCACCTCGAACTCCAGTTCCGCGGCCTTCTGCGCCGCCGTATGCTGCAGCTCGGCGGGGTTTTTGTCCAGCCCTTCCTGCCAGCCGGCTTTCACCCACGCCAGCGCCTTTTCATATTCCTCATGGTCATAGATGCCGGCCTCGACGCGGCGCAGCACTTCCGTCATGTCCACCCACTCCGCGCGGATCCCCAGATATTTCTGGAAAAAGTCGGCGTCGCAGTAGCTTCCCATGATCCCCATCGACACGCCGCCGACGTTGACGTAGCTTTTGCCCCGCATCTGTCCCACCGCCGCCGCGCATTTCGCGAAACGCACGATTTTCTCCGCCACGTCCTCCGGGATGGTGTTGTCCTCAACGTCCTGCACGTCGTGCCCGTAGATCGAATACGCCGGCAGGCCCCGCTGCGCGTGGGCCGCCATCACCGCCGCCAGATACACGGCGCCAGGGCGTTCGGTCCCGTTGAAGCCCCACACCGCCTTGATCGTCGTGGGATCCATGTCCATCGTCTCACTGCCGTAACACCAGCAGGGCGTCACCGACAGCGTCGCGATCACGTTTTCCCGGCTGAACTGCTCCGCGGCCCTCGCCGCCTCCGCGCAGCCGCCGATGCTCTCGTCCGCGATCACGCATTCCACCGGGCTTCCGTCGGCGTACCGCACCCGCTCCGCGATCAGCGCCGCGGCCGCCTCCGCCATCTTGCGGGTCTTCTCTTCCAGCCCTTCTCTCACCCCGAACCGCCGTCCGTCGATGATCGGCCGGATCCCGATTTTCGGGTGGATGCACCCATGATTCATACTGCCGCCTCCTTATTCTGTTTCATGGCCTTCAGCCGTTTCATGACGTCATTGCCGCCCCGCCCGAAATAGTCGTGCAGGAGGCGGTATTCGGCAAACAGGCGGTCATAGGCCGCCGCATCCGCCGGATCAGGGATATATACGGTATCCTTGACCTTTCCAAGCCGCCTGGCTGCCTCAAAAATGTCGGCGAACGCGCCGCCGGCCACCGCGCCGAACAGCGCCGCTCCATAGGCGGGGCCATGTTCCGCCCCCGCGATTTTCACCGGCATGTTCAGCACGTCGGCGTAGATCTGCATGGTCATCGGATCCTTCTGGCTGATCCCGCCCGAAGCGTAGAACGCCTCCACCGGCACGCCGTTTTCCCGGTAATTCTCCGCGATCATCCGGGTGCCGTAGGCCGTGGCCTCGATCAGGGCGCGGTAGATGTCCTCGGGCTTCGTCTGCAGGGTCATGCCGAGCAGCATCCCGGACAGGTCGGCGTCTACCAGCACCGAACGGTTCCCGTTCCACCAGTCGAGCGCCAAAAGCCCGCTTTCCCCCGGCTTCTTCGCCTGGGCCTTTTCCCGTAGAAAGGCGTGTATGTTCCGGCCGGCCGCCCGGGCCTGCTCGGTATACGACGCGGGGACGCAGCGGTCGATAAACCACGCGAAATGGTCCCCCACGCAGGCCTGCCCGGCCTCGTAGCCGAAAAATCCGGGCAGGACGCCGTCCTCCACCACGCCACCGATTCCCGGCACCTGCACCTCGGTTTCCCCCACCGAAATATGGCAGGTCGAGGTGCCCATGATGGCGAGGATGGCGCCCGGCCGGTCGATGCCGACGGCCGGGATACAGACGTGGGCGTCCACGTTCCCCACCGCCACCGGGATGCCGGGGCGCAGCCCCGTCAGGGAGGCGGCCTCCGCCGTCAGCTCGCCGGCCGTGGCTCCCAAAGGCAGGATGTCCCGGGAGAGCTTCTCATCCACCACATGAGCCAGGCGCGGGTCGAGCGCGGCGAAAAAGTCGTCGGAAGGAAAGCCCATCCGCTTGTTCCAGATCTCCTTATACCCCGCCGTGCAGGCGTTGCGGGTCTCTTTCCCGCACAGCTGCCACACGATCCAGTCCGCCGCCTCGATGAACCGGTCGGCGGCGTTGTAAACCGCCTCGTCCTCCTCCAGTACCTGCCACATCTTGGGGACGGCCCACTCCGAGGAGATTTTTCCGCCGTAGTTGGCGAGCCAGGGCTCGCCTCTCTCTTCGGCGACGGCATTGAGACGATTGGCATAGCGTTGGGCGGCGTGATGTTTCCAGAGCTTCGGGTAGGCGTGAGGCCGGTTCATGTATGCCGGCAGGAAACAGAGGGGGGTGCCGTCCGCTTTCACCGGCAGGAGGGTACAGGCCGTGAAATCGGTGCCGATCCCCACGACCTCGTCCGCACGTGCCCCCGCCTGCTCCAGCACCGCCGGGATCGTTACCTGCAGCACACCAATCCAATCGCGCGGATGCTCGAGCGCCCAGTCGTCCCCGAGAGGGGTGCCGTCGGGCAGCGCTGTGTCCATGACCCCGTGGGGATACTCGTATACCGCGCTCGAGCGCTCTTCCCCCGTGGCCAGATCCACCAGCACCGTCCGGCCGGACAGGGTGCCGAAGTCCACACCAAGAGCGTAAAGGGACATATAACCAATCCTTTCGCAATGGCATTGAGATAGAGAGGAGGTCCCGTATCCAGGTTCCTCTGAGATGAAACCGCCTGACCCGGCCATTTTCCGGGGCCCTGCCAGCGGCGGGGGTCAGCGGTAAAAGACCGCTAATTCGGCGATGCCGGTATAGGCCATGGTACCGCCGGGCGTACCGACCACCCGGATACCGTCCCCGTCGATCTCATCGAAGGTAAAGGTATAGGTGGTATAGGGTTTGACCTCGGCATTGCAGGTATACTCCGGCGGTACATGGAGGCCGTCCACGTCGACCCATTCCAGCCCGCGCCGCACCTGCACCCGGACGTCGGTGAAGAACCCGCCCTTGTCGTCGACATTGCCGGTGGTGTATTCCACGGCGTTGAAGGTGAGGTAATCGGAATAGGTATAGCCCCAGTAATCCTCCTTCTTCATCTCGCCGGTCCAGCTGTCCTCCGCCGTCGTCTTGTCGCCGTCGTAGAGGACCGCTTCCTTGCCATATCGATTACAACGAGTATAAGGAGTGGCGTTTTTTACAGCCAGGTTGTCCTCTGCCTTCGCGTTGGAGGCCCCCTCGGGGTCATACGGGTCCACCACCAGCTTGCGCCCGGTGAAGCGGTACTGCTGCGCCCCGCCGTTGAAGGTAGCGGAGAACACCCACATCTCCCGGCCGTCCTCGCTGATGAATTTGGAGGGGATGGTGCAGGCGTACCCGCCGTGCTTGTCGCCCGTCCACGGATAGCCGCCGAAATCCTTGGAGAGGAAAAGCTTGAAGGGGCCGTAGGGGGTCGGGGACTCATAGAACTCAAAGGTGTATTCGGTCCAGGAGGTGTAGATATACCGGTCGAGCGGCTTGTTATAGACGATGCTGCCCTGGGAAATCACCGTCATGTTGTTCGCTCCGGTGTAGGCGGGGCTCATGTTGGTGTACACCTTGCGGTCGTCGTGGAGCACGGCCCGCCGCTGCGTGATGTCGCCGCTCCAGCCCGGCTGCCCGTCCGTGCCGGTGCCGGTGAAGAATTCCCACCTCGTCCGGTCCATCACGTGGTCCTTATGGACCCGGGCCAGATACAGATCGACCGGGTCGATGACCTGGTTGGTGAAAGAATCCCGCCAGTTGTAGTCCATACCGTAGGCATAGACATAGTCGTCCGGGCAGTTTTCGCTGTTCTTGCCGTAATCGAGGAACATCACGGTGGTAAAAACGTAGTCGCTGAACATGGGCTCGTCCGTCCCGGTCCAGGTGCGCCCCTTGTCGGTGGACTTGTAGATCGACGCCGCGGGTGCCTCGTCGAAGATACCGCACTTGGCCTTGCACCGATCCTGCACCGCGAGATAGAGCACGCCGTCCACGCAGACCATGCCGGTGGGCTTGCGGTTGTAGCGGTCGGGATCGCTCCACACCTTCGCCACGTCGTCGCCCGACGCGAGATTGATGCCGCTCAGGCTGTTGTCCCACGGGGTTCCGCGCACCCGTCCCGTGACGATGTCCTGCCAGGGCATCGAGGTGTTGAGGCCTTTGCCGTCGCCGTTGGCCACATAGAGGAAATCGTCGTCCGCCCAGGCGGAGGGCCAGAGATCGCCGTCGCTCAAGGGGATGGATACGGTGTTCTTGTCCTCAATATGCGCGGTGGAAAAAAAGGTGCTCCGCGTGTCGCTCGTCACGACCTCCGGCAGCGGTTTTTTCATCATGCTCGTCTCCCCGTCTTTTGAGGTATGGCAGCCGGTAAGCAGCAGCCCCGCCGCACAGGCCAGGGCCGCAGCCGCCGTCCATCTACGCATAAGTCTAACCAACCTTTCTCCTTTTGTCAAAAGGCGTCAGCGGTAATACACGGCGAGCTCCGCCACCGTAGTATACCGCCTGGCCCCTCCCGGCCGGCCGATGATCCGGATCGCGTCCCCGGCACACTCGTCGAACGTGATGGTATAGGTGGTATACTGGCCGGTGTTGACGCTTTTGGCATAATCCGGGCTGATCCGCCCGTTGCTGACATCGGTCCAGACCCCGTCTTTGCGCACCTGGACGCCCAGGGTATTGAACCAGCCGCCGTTGTTCTTCATTTCGCCGGTGGTGTACTCGATGGTGTTGAAACGGCAGATCTTGTTAAAGCTGTAACCCCAGAAATCGATGTTCTTGGACTCGCCCGTCCAGCTCTGCTCAAAGTACTCCTTCGATCCGTCGTTGAGCCGCTGGGGCCGGCCGTTGCCGTTGCTTTTGCTGATGACGACGGGGGACAGGGAATCGTCCCGCGCCAGGTTGGTGGCGCTTTTCCCGTTGTTCGCCTGGGCCGTGGGTGCCAGGGACACCGTCATCTTCCGCATGTTGTACTGATACTGCCTCGTCGTGCTGACAAAGGTGGTGGACACGATGTACATCTCCAGGCCGTCCGCGCTGATGAATTTGGACGGCACCACGCAGCCGTATCCGCCGTATTTCGCGTCGGTCCAGGGATAGCAGCCGAAATCCTTCTGCGCAAACAGCTTGAACGGCCCGTAAGGGGTGGGGGACTCATAGAACTCATACGTGTACTCGGTCCAAGAGGTGTATATGTAGCGGTTCAGTGCCTTGTTATACACGATGCTGCCCTGGGAGAGGACCGTCATGTCCCGCACGCCGCTCATCCCTTCGGTAACGTACTCGTACACCCGGCGGGAATCGGAAAGAACGGGCTTGCGGGCGCCCACATCCCGGCTCCAGGACGGGCTGCCCGCCGTCCCGGAGAAAAATTCCCATTTGGAACGGTCCTGCACACTGTTCCCCGGCACACGCGCAAGATAGAGGTTGGTGGGATCGGTCACTCTGCCGGAGAAGGAATCCCGCCAATTGTAATCGAGGCCATAGGCGTAGACATAGCCGTCCGGGCTGTTGCCGTTGTCCTTGCCGTAGTCGAGGAACATGATGGTGGTGAATACATAATCCTTGAACATGGGCTCGCTCGTCCCGGTCCAGGTGCGGCCCTTATCGGTGGACTTGTAGATCGACGCTGCCGGGGCGTCGTCGAAAAGCCCGTCCTGCGTGCGGCGCAAATCCTGCACCGCCATATACAGCACCCCGCCCACCGAAACCATGCCGGTGGGTTTGCGGTTGTATTCCGAGCCGGACCAGACCCGGGCGATCGCGTCGCCATGGGCCAGGCCCTGGCGGGTGATGCCGGTGGCGGGGGTGCCCTTCAGGCGGCCCACCGCGATATCGCTGTTGACACTGCCGAAGCCGGGGCCGTCGCCGTTGGCCGTATACAGATAGTCGTCGTCCGACCAGGCCCCCGGCCAGAGGTCGCCGTTGCTCGGCACGGTGTAGGTATTGCGTTCCTCGATCTCCACCGATCCAAAGAAGGTGCTGGTGACCGGGCTCCCGCTATCTCCGATGATATCGAGCGCCATCCCGTCGGCCGGGGCGGGTGGGGGCGTGACCGATCCCGAGGAGTCCGGGGGCCTCGTCCCGTTTGAACCGGAGCTGCCGGGGTTTTGGGACGACGTCGGGCCACCGGAAGCCGGGTCGCCGGAAACGGTGCCTTCCGTGTCCGACGTCTCCCCGTCCGGCAGCGAACCCCCGCTTCCGTCTGTGGAAACATCGGTGCTGGAGGCATCCGAAAGGGCGGGATCCGACGACGGGCCGGCCGGCTTTTTCCCACAGGCGGACGCGAGCAGGAGCGCGCTGCACACCAGGCATGCCGCGAGGGTGCGCATCCAGTTTCGTTTTTGCATCTTATGTACCTATGCCTTTCTCACTCTCGTGGGGCGGCGCGATGCTTCCATCGGCCTTCATGACAACCGTCTGCCGTGCGGCGTCAAATCACTTCCAGATAATCCTTGTCGGGCAGCGGGGCAAAGGGGGCAGAGGGCAGGGTCTGGTACCAGAACGCCACCGACGCGATGTCGTCCTGCAGCGGCAGGTACCGCTGTCCCTCCCGCCATCCGAGGGCCTGGATCGTCACCCGCAGGTCGGATTCGAACCGGATGGGATCGGTCACATGCCAGCGATAGAGGCCGAAGCGGAACTGGCTCCGGTAGAGGCGGTCGGGGGTCAGAACCTGGTGCAGCCCGGAATAGGGAGTGGAAAATTCCACATATTGATCGTGCGTCACCGGGTTTTCGAAATTGTAGGAGCCGCAGAAATAATCCTCGGTTCCTGTCCCACAGATGGTCGGGTATTCCCCGTCCCCGTCCATATAGAATTTGATTTCGCCTTCGCCCCACCAGCCGGAGTTGTTGACCCCCCAGGCCATATAGGTGCCGACATACTGGCCGCGGCCCTTGACCCCGTCCAGGATAGTATACACCTCTTTATACGGCAGGGGGTTGACCCGGTTGAAACGGGCGTGGAAATACGCGCAGTCCTCGGGAATCTCGGTGAGGGTGTAATTGATCTGATAGTAATAGGTCACCGGCTCCTCATCCCGGTTTTCCAGGGTAATGCGGCAATTTTCCCGGAAGGGCATCTGCCAGTAGCAGTTGAAAGCGCTGCCGGGGTTGACGCACACCGCCAATGAGGACAGCTGCGCGTATTGGTTCCAGCCGGAACAGAAAAAGTCACCGACCGGCGATTCCACCGAAGGGTTCTCCTGCCCGTCCCAATACATCCGGATGATGGTGTTGCGCCATTTGCCGGTGGGGGTCATCCAGATGTGCTGGATGCAGCCCATCCCGTCGATCGAGGCGATCTCAAAGGTTTCACCGGCCGGGATGACGATATAGGGATTGACTTTCCAGCCTGTCCCGAGATCGCGGGCCGCCCGGTGGGCGTTCCCTTCCTCCAAGGGGCACATGCCGCCCTTGCCCTTTTCGCCGGTAAAGTTTTCCGGGCAGATGGAACGGGTTTTGGCGTCGGACAAACGCATCAAATCCCCCATAGAATTGCAGATACCATTAAAGCTCATCGTAAAACCATTCCTTTCTTCTTGTCCGGAGGGTTCCATACCCCGGTGAAAAGCGCGAGAGGCTTTCCGTGTTTCATCGGACGGCCGCCCGGCGGGCGGATGAATCTACCCGCCGCCTGCATGCAGCATATATCCGCATAGCACAAAAGGCCATATGAAATTCATACAGCCTGCGACTCCTCTGTTCGGTTGTGACATCAATGTTATACATAGAATACACGATTCGCAGAAAACTGTCAATACACCTTCCCTGACTTCGGGTATTTTCGTTTATATCCGCTCATTTTTATAATATGTTTTTGTGCATTTAGCTTTATTTTTATGATTGACTTCTGACACAAGCGTGTGATATAATGCAGAAAAACAGGCCCTCAATCTGGAAACTCTTGGGTCGGAACGGAAACCGATTATGAGCAACATCTATGAAATCGCCAAAATCACCCATCTTTCCCCCTCCACCGTGGCCCGTGCCCTGTCCGGGCGGGGCTACTGCAGCCAGGAGGCGCGGGAGCTGGTGCTCAAAACCGCCAAAGAGGTCAATTACGTCCCCTCCCAGGCGGCCAAAACCCTGCGCAGCAATATCACAAACAAGATCCTGCTGTGCATCCCCGACATCTACAACCCCTTTTATTTCCGCATGATCAAGGGGGTCAACGACGTCTGCGAACGGTTCAACTACCGGACGATCCTCCTGCCGACCAACCACTCGTTCGATAAGGAGACCCAGACGGTGGATTCCATGCGGGAAAAGTTCGCCGACGGCCTCATCATGGTTTCCTTCAACTTCAACGAAGCGCTCATCGAGCGGATCAAGCACTGCGCCGTCCCGGTCGTCATCACCAACTTTTATGAGGATTACAGCGAAAAAAGCAACTTCGACTGCGTGTATGTCGATCATACGAAGGCGACGTATCTGGCCACCAGCCACCTGATCCGGAAAGGGCACCGCCGCATCGTGTATCTCGGCGGCGACCCGCAGGAGCAGACAGGCGTCGAACGTCTGCTGGGGTATAAAAAGGCGCTCGAGGCCGGCGGCATCCCCTTCGACGAGTCCTACTGCCTGCCCGCCGGTTTCAGCCGTGAGACCGCCGGGGACCGCTTCCGCCAGTTCCTCGAATCCGGCCGGCCCTTTTCGGGCGTCGTCGCCGCCAACGACCTGATGGGGATCGGCGTAACGGATGTCTGCCACGAAAAAGACCTGCGGATTCCGGGGGACGTATCCCTCGTCACCCTCGACAACACCGATTTCTGTACCTGTGTCTATCCCAGCCTGACATCGGTGGACATGAAACAGGAAACCATCGGCTCCATGGCTGCCGACCTCCTCTTCGAACGGATCCGGGACCACCGCGAATTCCGTAAGAGTTTGTTGATCGAACCCGAGCTTATTTACCGCGATTCTGTGATTGATTACAAAAGAACATAAAATTATTTGTGTAAAACTGTTGACAAATAGCAATCCTGGGATTATACTGAAACCAGAATCAAGCACAATTCCACTGGCTGTTCTCATGTTTGCCGGAAAATTGTGCTTTGTTTGGGCCCGATGAGACATCGATATCATGAATTTTAATTTCGACCAAATCCGATGGGCCTATCTCTCGTCTTGCTGGATGCAATGCAATCATTTCGCATCTATATTGCATGAATTTATCCGACGGTTTATCTTTTTATTGGCTATTTATGTGTTACCACATCAAGCCTCGCGGCTTTTCCAGGTTCTTGTGACATCGATGTTATTATGTTTTATGGAGGTGGGAAAACGCATTTTTGCAGACTTGGCGAGCCCCAACAGATGCCTGGATCCCACGGCAAAGGGGGTTCCTTTGCGGTATCCAAACGCACCAGAAACATAGAGAAAAGGAGACAGCGCTATGAAAAGAACCGTCCGCGTATTCTGCGCCGCATTCGCAGCCGCCCTGTCCCTGAGCCTGATTTCCGGCTGTAAGCCGGGTGACGCCACCGAGTCCGGGACTTCCGGCTCGGAGACGAAGAAAAATGTAACCCTCACTCTGGCGAGCTGGGAGGTCAACGCCCTGAAAGCCCCCTGGATGGCCAAATTCACCGAAAAGCACCCGGAAATCAAGGTGGAGCTGGCGGAAGAAGGCAAATGGCTCGGCACCGAGGATCTGGCCAAGCTGGCCGCGGCCAATAAGATGCCGGACATCATCAACGTCGAGAATATTTACACCCCTGTCAAAAACAACTGGCTGATGGATATCTCGTCCTATTATCAGAACGACCCGGACAAAGCGGCGATTTACGAGAACTTCATCGAGTTCGGCTCCATCGGCGGCAAGCTTTATGTCCTGCCCAGCAACGTCTTTTTCCATGGCATCAAGGTCAACCTCACCCTGCTGGAGGATCTCAACATTCCGAAGCCCGGCTATGACTGGACCATCGACGATTTCATGAACATCCTGAAAGCCTCCTCCGTCAAAGGCGAGAGCATCGGCACCAACAATATCATCTGGCTGATGAAACATCTGCCCGCTCAGATGAACGATGAACTCGGCTGGGCTGCCTATAATTACTCGACCCAGACGTACAGCCTGGGCAACGAGTGGATCGAAACCGTCAACAAAATGAAGGATATCGTCGACAAAGAATACGTTATCTGGGAAAACATCGACAAATTAGGCAAACCCGATGATTTTGAAGAAGATTCCGCGGACTATAACGCGGTGGTCGAAAAACGCAACGACTACCTGATGAAGGCCGTGGGCACCACCGAGGTGCCGTGGCCGCTCGGCAAGGTCGCCATGCAGGAGGATTTCTCCTGGACCCTGCGGTTTGACAAGACCGATCCGTCCTATACCGGCTTCGATTGGGATTATTACCCCTTCCCCTCCTCCGGCGCCGGTGACGTCTCCCGTCCGGGCCTCAGCGTGGACTATTACGGCATCACCACCAGCTGCAAAAACCCCGACGCGGCGTGGGAGCTCATCAAGTACATGTCCTATGATCTCGAAGGCTTCCGCGACAAGGTGGGCATCGTCAACGCCTACGACAAGGCAGAAACCGCGAAAAACTACCCCGATATCGCGGCCGACCTGCCTGAGAAGATCGAATCCCTCTCCTTGCCCCCCATTAACAACCCCGAAGCCATCGAGCTCTGGAAGAGCATGGACGTCGGCTACAAGCCGGGCCTCGACTACATGCTGGAGAACTTCTCCCGCGGCTACGTCGACTGCTGGCGGATCGTCCCCGAATACGCCAACACCTGGGAAAACCTCGTGACCAACCGGGTGCTCAAGGACATCCTCTACACCGGCTCCAAGACCGCCGCCGACCTGGCGAAGAGCCTGGAAGACACCATCAATTCCACCACCGAAATGGCCTGGAAAGACGTGACAGGCTGATACATCCCTGATCCTGGACAGCCGCCCGGCTGTCCGCCCGCAAGCGGGCAGCCGGGCCCATTTCTGTAAGGAGGTGTCCGCCTTGCATCCGCGCATTCCGACCTTCCCGGCGGCCGTAGCCGCCAAAGCGGCGGCAGTGGCTGCCGCCGTCTCGCTCCTTCTGTCCGGAACGCCCCTGGCGGGTGCGCTGGCACCGGACACCGTCCCCTCCTATTACCATGCGGCCGGCAGCCGGCTGGAAAGCCTGGTTTCCGCGGATAAGGCCTTCACCATTCCGGCGGAGGATATCTGCCTGACGGAGGAGGCGTCCGGCGTCACCCTGGCCGAGGGCCCCGGACCGGAGGGAACTTCCGTCCCCCTCCTGCAGATCGGCAAAGGCGCCCGGCTCTCCTTCGATGTGGACTGTCCGGCGGCGGGGGGGTATATCCTCACCCTTTCCTATATCGTCACCGAGGAATCCACCGAGGACGTATCCTTTTCCCTGAAAATCGGCGGGGAATACCCCTTTTCGGACAGCCGCGAAATCACTCTCCCCTCGGTTTGGGCGGACGATTCCCAGGATTACAAGCTCGACCGCTTCAACAACGAAGTCTATCCCCTGCCGGTCCATACGCCGGCCTGGCAGTCCAAGGCGCTCAACAGCAGCGTCTATCATCTCGACATTCCTCTGGTTTTTCCTCTGAAGGAAGGGGTCAACCGGATCGATCTGGAATTCGGCACTGTCCCCTGCCGGATCTCCGGCATATCCTTCGGCGGCTACGCGGCGCCCGAGCCCTACGCCTCTTACGCGGCCGGGGCCGCCTCGAAGGAGAGCGGCGTCACCGCCGAAACCGAGCCGATCCTGCTCGAAGGCGAGAAATATACCTCCAAATCCCATTCCTACATACGCGGCGAGAAAACCCGCAACTACGACTGCACCCCGTACGCCCCCGATTCCAGCCGGATCAACCTGCTCTCCGGCTACACCTGGGCGACCCCCGGCAACGCGGTCAGCTATACCTTCCGCGCCGAACAGAGCGGCGTGTATTATCTGGCCCTGCGGTACAGCCAATCGGAAAAAACCAACATGCCGGTGTTCAAAAACCTCTACGTCGACGGGCGGCCCCTGTTCGGCGAGATGCAGAGCTACGCCTTCCCCTATACCGGTTCCGGCATCAAAACCCATACCGTCAGCGTGGACGGCAGCCCGGCAGGCCTCTATCTCGAGGCTGGGGAGCATACCCTGACCCTCGAGAGCTCGGCCTCCCCCCTGTATGAAACCTTTGAACAGCTTCAGGACGTAGTCAACGAGATCAACCGCATCGCCCTGGAAGTCAAAAAGGTGACCGGCAATAAAATCGACAAAAACCGGGATTGGAAGCTCGAGGAGTTCCTTCCCGATATCCGTTCGGAGCTCTATGCCATCGCCGACCAGGTGAACACCGCCTACGCGGTTATTTCCGGCATGGCATCCAAACAGACCATATCGGCGGTTTCCGACCTGAAGGTCGCGGCCGCCACCCTGACCCGATACGCGGAGGATCTCGAATATTTCGTCAACAACATCAGCCGCTTCTCCCAGGGGAGCGGTTCGGTGGCGGAGCGCGTCTCTACCCTGATGGACGGCCTGCTCGACCAGCCGATGGATATCGACCAGATCCTGCTCTCCCCCCGCGCCGATGATCTGGAGCACCATGGCACCGGTTTCTTCGAAGCCGTCTGGAAGCAAATCCAGAAGCTCTTTTACACCTTTGTCGCCGATTACGACACCGCCGGGCAGACCTCGGAGGAGGAACTCAACGTGTGGGTGGGCCGCTCCACCTTCCATATCGAGGCCCTGCGGGAGCTGGCAGACCGGCGGTATACCGGCGGCAAGGTCAATTTCTCCATCATGGCGGATGAGCAGAAGCTCATCTTTGCGCAGTCGGCCGGCACCGGCCCCGACGTGGTGCTGGGCACCACGACCTTCCGTCCCTTCGATTTCGCCCTGCGCGGCGCCCTGTACGATCTGCGGCAGTTCCCGGATTTCGGTTCCTTCATCCGGGACTTCCACTCCGAAATGCTCGTGATGTTCTCCATCGGGGACCAGTGCTTCGGCCTGCCCGAAACCGCGAATTTTGTCGTACAGTTCTACCGCAAGGATATCCTCGCGAGCCTGGGGCTGGAGGTCCCGGAAACCTGGGACGACGTGCTCGCCATGCTGCCGGTGCTCAGCCGGTACGGGATGAGCTACAACACCTATCTCTCCAATCTCGAATCCTTCAAGCACTTCGGCGCCACCATGCCCTTCATCAACCAGTACGGCGGCAAGCTCTACTCAGAGGACGGGAGCCGGGTGGAACTGGGTGATCCGGACACCGTGGCGGCCTTCACCCTGATGACCGACCTGTATACCCGCTACAGCCTGCCCGCCTCCATTCCGAATTTCTACAACAATTTCAAAAAGGGGATCAGCCCCATCGGCATGTCCGACATCTCCACCTATATCCTGCTCAAAAACGCCGCGCCGGAGATCAAGGGCCAGTGGGGCATCGCCCCCTCGGTCGGTGTCCGGGACGAAAACGGCGACATCAACCGCAGCCAGCTCTCGGTCATGAACGGCTGTGTGCTGATGCAGGACAGCGACAAGCACGAGGAGGGCTGGGACTTCCTCAAATGGTGGATGTCGGAGGATACCCAGGTCGAATATACGAGAGAAATGTACCTGCGCAACGGCCCCGAATACATCTGGAACACCGCGAACCTAAAGGCGCTGGCGAAAAGCACCGCCTTTGAGCCGGAGGACCTCCAGATCATCCTCGAGCAGATCGACCAGACGGTGGAAGTCCCCCGCAATCCAGCCTATTTCGCCGTGGAACGGGAGCTTTCCAACGCCTGGAACCGGGTGGTCTACAGCGGCGACACCCCCCGCGCCTCGCTCGACAAGGCAATCCTGACCTGCAACCGCCAAATTGCCCAGAAGCTCCAGGAGTTCGGGTATATGGACGACAAGGGGAACCTGATAAAAGAATTCAAGGTCGTCACCGGTGAGGACGTAGACCGATGGAAGGAGGAATGAGCATGCAAAAGCCGGGCGTCATCCGCCATCGGGTCCGGCATTTCGGCGGCACCTTCGCCAACACGGTTCTGCTCGGCCCCTACGCGCTGCTCTTCCTGTTCTTCATCGCCGCCCCCATTATCGTCGCGGTGGTGCTCAGCTTCACCTATTTCAACATGGTCAGCACCCCGGAGTGGAACGGCCTTGCGAACTACATCAAGGCCTTTACGCAGGACGACGTGCTCATGCGCAACGTGCTGCCGAATATGATCGTGTTTTCCGTCGTGGTCGGGGCTGTGGGTTTCATCCTCCAGTTTCTCCTCGCATGGTCCCTGGCCCAGATCTCCCGCTGGCCCCGCACCATTCTGGCGCTGATTTTCTACTCGCCCTCCATGACGGCCGGCGTCACCCTGTCGGTCGTCTGGAAGGTGCTGTTCGCCGGGGATGAGTTCGGGTATCTCAACAATTTCCTCCTCACGATCGGCGCCATCGACGCCCCCATCCAATGGCTGCAATCCCCCCAGTACATCCTGCCCATCATGATCATCGCCTCCCTCTGGTCCAGCATGGGCGTGGGTTTCCTTTCCATGATGGCCGGCGTGCTGAACATCGACGCCGAAATCTACGAGGCCGGATATATCGACGGGGTGCGGAACCGTTTCCAGGAGATTCTCTACATCACCGTCCCCTCCATGAAACCCCAGATGCTGTTCGGCGCGGTCATGGCCATCGTCAATTCCTTTTCGGCCGGCCAGATCGGCATCGACCTGACCGGGGCCAACCCCACGCCGCAGTACGCGGGCCAGACCATGGTCAGCCACATCATGGACCAGGGATTCCTGCAGTACAACATGGGATACGCCACCGCGTTGTCGGTGCTGCTCCTGCTGCTGATCTTCCTCGTATCCCAGCTCGCCAATAAATTTTTCGCGGAGAGGGACTGACCGAACGCGGAAAGGAAAGGACGAAGACGCCATGTCGAGTTTTCAGGGCAGCAAGATAAACCCCAGCCGTTTCAGCCTGTCCCAGCTCAAAATCTACGCTTACCTGGTCCCCCTCGCGGCGGTGATGCTGCTCCCCATCATCTATATCTTCTCCACGGCCTTCAAGCCCATGGACGAGTTGTTCGCCTATCCACCCCGCTTTTTCTTGCTGAATCCCACCATGGATAATTTTCTGGACATCTCCTCCTATATCGAATCCTCCGGCATCCCGCTCTCCCGCTACCTCTTCAACAGCATCGTGTCCGCCCTTCTGGCGGTGGGATTCACGCTGGTGATCTCTCTCAACGCCGGATATGTCCTCTCCAAAAAACGCTTCCGCGGCAAAGGGATTCTCTTCACCATCAACACCATGGCGCTGATGTTCGTCCCTCAGGCCGTGCAGATCCCCCGGTATCTGATCATTGAAAAATCCCATCTGATCGACAATTTCCTGATCCTGTTCCTGCCGCTGCTGGCCATGCCGGTCGGGCTGTTCCTCGTCAAGCAGTTTATCGACCAGGTTCCCGATGCCCTGATTGAGGCGGCCCGGATCGACGGGGCGGGGGATTTCCGGATCGTGACGAGCATCATCGCCCCCATCGTCAAGCCGGCGCTGGCCACCGTGGCTATCCTGGCCTTCCAGGCAAGCTGGAACAACGCGGAGATCAGCACCTATTACGTCAACAACGACATGATGCGCACCTTCGCCTTCTACCTGTCCAGCATGATCGTCGGCATGGGCAACAACGTGGCCGGCCGCGGCATCCTGGCCGCCGCCACCCTCGTCATGTTCATCCCGAACCTCCTCATCTTCATCTTCATGCAGAACAAGGTGCTCAACACCATGGCGCATTCGGGAATCAAATGAGCGAATGTGCCGGCGAAGCGGGATCTTGTTCCCGGCTATCCCCGAACGAACTCATAGAAAGGAAGGGCCGCATGAAACGTCACCTTCTCCGCCGCGGACTCCTGTCGGCGCTTCTTTTTCCGGTCGTATGCCTGACGGCGCTGGCGGATTCGGGATCGACGAGCTATACGGTGTCCCCCACCATCAACGGGGGCATGGAAATTTCCCCCGATGCCTACCTCCCGGCTGGGGTGTACAGCGAGCTCGGGATCGACAACGCGCAGGACCTGTATGTCCGGGACCATACCGTATACGTCGCCGACAGCGGCAATCAGCGGATCCTCGTGCTGGATACGGCAAACGATACCGCCACGGCCGTCGGGGAGGGCCTCCTCACCGAGCCGAAGGGGGTGGCCGCCGACGAAGAGGGCCGCATCTATGTCGCCGACCCCGGCGCCGGCCTCGCCTTCCGCTTCTCCCCCGACGGGCAGCTCGAGCAAGTATTCGAGCATCCCAACACCCCGAGCTTCGGGAAAAACACCCGGTTTTCCCCGCTGAAAATCGCGGCCGCGGGCAGCGGCGGGGTGTATATCATCAGCGAGGATTCCAAAACCGGCATCATCCACATGGACGGCACCGGCGAATTCCTCGGCTTCTTCGCGTCCAACGACGTCAAAAAGAGCCTGTTTGAAAAACTTCTCGACGTGGTGCTCACCGAGGAACAGCTGAACAAATTCCTTCCCAGCACCCCGCCCAGCTACGGCAGCATCTTCACCGGCGCGGACGGCCTCGTCTATACCCTCAACAAGGAACCCGGCTCCACCATCCAGCGCCACAGCATCAACGGGCTCGACCTGTTCGCCGGGCGTTCCTATCTCCCCGCCTTCAGCGCCGCCGGCGACCTCTTCGTCACCAACGACGGGCGGATGCTGGTGGTGGACAACGCGGGCTATATCACTGTCGTGGACCGGGAGGGGCATTTCCTTTGCCGTTTCGGCGGCAACTCGGCCGGGAGCGAACGGGTGGGCCTGTTCGATCTCGCCACCGGCGTGGGGGAGGATGCGGACGGCCGTCTCTACGTGCTCGACGCCAAACGGAATTATATCCAGATATTCGAGCCCACCCCCGTGCAGCTGGATATTTACAGGGCCCTCGACCTGTATGCCGAGGGGCGGTATGATGAAAGCCGCGTACTGCTGGAAACCATCCTCACCCGCAACAGCACCTCCTACTTCGTCCGCCTGTACATGGGCCAGAACTATATGCAGCAGGGGGCGTACGACCAAGCGATACGGGAATTCAAGATCGCCGGAGCCAAAGCCGAGTATTCCGAAGCCTATTGGGAGCTGCGCAACCTCTGGCTGCAGGAGCACATGCTGTATATCCTCATCGCCCTGCTCGTCCTGGCCGTGGCCGCCGTGGCGGTCAAGAGCCTCTCCCATCGGAAAAAGCCCGCCCCTGCAAAGGAGCCGCGGACCCGGGGCCGGTTCTCCCGCTTCGGTCAGGATCTCCTGCTCATCAAGCGGTTTGCCCTGCATCCCATCGACACAGCCTATGAGATCCAGGCCGGGCGGGCCGGCAGCGGCGCGTCCGCGACGGCGGTATACGGCATCCTCTTTGTGGTGTATGTCGTCTATCAGCTCGCCTCGGGCTTCCTCTTCGCGCAGAAGGTCGAGGACTTCTCCATCTTGAGCACCTTCCTCTACCTCTCCGCGGCCCTCATCCTGTTTGTCATCGGCAACTTTTTCATCAGCTCCATCCAGGACGGCAAGGGCACGCTGCGGTCGATCTACATCGTCACGGTGTACAGCTTCGCCCCCGCCATCCTGCTGCTGCCCTTCCTGACCATCGTCCTCAACGGCCTGACCTATAACGAGCTCTTCGTCCGCCAGATGGTACTCATCCTCATCGTTGCCTGGATCGCGGCCGCCCTGTTCACCTCTCTGATCCAGATCCACGACTATTCGGCCAAAAGCCTGGTCAAGAACCTGCTTCTGACAGCGTTTTTCATGCTGGTGGCGGTGCTGGTGCTGTCCCTGGCCTACCTGCTCATCAAACAGATCTTCACCTTTATCGGGGAACTCATAACGGAGGTGAGCCTGCGTGAATAAACGGATCGCATCAATCGCCGCCGTCCTGTGCGCCGCGGCGCTGCTCGCGGGAGGGATCGCCCGGGGCGAAGAGGAGGAACCGGGCGCCGCCCGTCCCCTCAACCCCTCGCCCAGCCTTTTCGGCAGCGTCAAAAAGGATATCGAGGGCACCGCCCCGAGCGAGTCCCTCGCGGAAACCGACCGCCTGGTCTGTGAAAACAGCCGCCTCGCCCTGTATCTGGACGAAGAGGCTTTCATCGTCAAAATCCTCGACAAGCAGGGGGACTACGTCTGGTCGAGCAGCGCGACCGAAACCGAGCTGGCATCCATGACCGGAACCTGGCGGCGCTTTTCCCAGGCTTTCCTGACAATGGATTACTTCAACGCCAACGGGGCGAGCCTGCGCTCCTCCGCCCGGTTCGACAAGGCCGCGGCCGACCTGCTGTGCACAGAGGACGGCCTGGCCGCCACCCTGACCTTCCGGGAACCCGATGCCACCGCCCGGGTGTATCTGTCTCTGACCGAAGACGGCTTCAAAGTGCGCATTCCGGATGAGGAAATCGTGTTCAATAAGCCGGACCACCGCCTGGGTAAGCTTTATGTCCTGCCCTTCCTCGGCTCCGCCTACTCGAACACCATCCCGGGCTACTTCTTCATCCCGGACGGCTGCGGCGCGTTGATGCGCTTTGACGAACCCAAGACCTACAACTCCTCCACCCTTCTGCGGGTATACGGACCGGATGTCAGCGTCCAGGCGCCCGCCGCCTATCAGAACGGGCTGGCCCCCACCCCGACGAAAAACCTGCAGTTCCCGGTCTACGGCGCGGTACATGGCTCCAACCAGAACGGGTTTCTCGGCGTCGTCACGGGCGGCGAAACCTATGCCGGCTTCGAAGTCAGCCCCGCCGGGGTCAAGATCGACTTCCACTGGATGTCCCCGGTTTTCCTCTACCGTGAGCAATACCGCCAATCCACCGGCTCTGGGACCGGGTTCGATGTCATTCAAAAGACCCCCAACACCGTCAACGCCGAGGTGACCTATACCCTCCTCAGCGGCGATGACGCCAATTACGCGGGCATGGCCTCCGCCTACCGCCGCCACCTGCTCGCAAGCGGCGGTCTGCCGGACAAGGCCGCCCCCTCCGACCATATCCCGGTCTATATCCAAGCCCTCATGGCCGACCAGGCAAAATCCCTGTTCGGCCGCTCCACCAAGGTCTTCACCACCCTCCAGGACGTCACCGGCTGGGTGGATCGCCTCCGCAAGCAGGATATCGGAAGCCTCGTCCTCTCCCTATACGGCTTCGAACAGGGAGGATACAGCGGCGGAAAAGCGGGCAGCTATAAGCTGGAGGGCGGCGTCGGCGGCGAAAAGGAGCTGCAGGCCCTCTACGGCAAGCTGAACGTCCCTGGCTCCGGCCTGCTGCTCTCCAAGGAGTTCAGCCGCGCCTATGAAAACCAAGCCAAAAAATCCGGCTTTCTTTACGCGATCAACCGGGTCTTTACCACCACCCCCGACACCGGTTTCCTCTTTGGCAGCCGCTACTATCTCGACGCGGCGGCGGTGTCCAAATCGGTGAAGGCCTATGCCGGGCTGCCGGAATACAAGCGGAATGCCGCCCTGCCGGGGCTTGGCAGCACCCTGTACAGCAACTTCAAGGAGGGCCGGGAGATGAGCCGGGCCGCCATGCTGGAGGAGACGAAGGCCAATCTCGCCTCCCTGCGGGAATCCAGCGGTATCCTGGCCCTGGAAGCCCCCGCCGCCTACTCGCTGGCGTACGCGGACATGATTTATAACACCGACATGCAGCATTCCCGCTACGTCTTCGAAACCGATACCGTCCCCTTCGCCCAGATGGTCACCGGCGGGCATATCCCGAGCTTCTCCCCCTGGCAGAACCTCAGCGCCGGCGGCGACGCCGCCGTGCTGCAGATGATCGATTACAACGTCTACCCCGCCTATCTCCTCACCGAAGCGTCGTCGGAGGAGTTCGCCCAATGCCATACCAACGACGTCTATTCCTCGCAGTTCGACGATTATCTGGACGAAATCGCGCGGGTATACGCCGTCGTCGATCCGGTTCTGCGCGAGGTTTCGGGCGCCTCGGTGACGAGCCGTACCTGCCCCGCCGACGGCGTTTCCGTCATCCGGTACGACAACGGGAAAACCGTCATCGTCAATTACACCGATACCGTTTTCTCACTGGACGGCACCGACGTGCCCGCCATGCAGGCCGTCTGCGTATGACCGCACAGGAAAGGAGGGTTCCCCGGCCGTGAAATACTCCACCCGCAAAAAACTGTTCGGCTTTTGCCTCGTACTGCCCTGGATCATCGGCTTTGTCGTGTTCCTGCTCTATCCCCTGTCCCAGACCATCCTGTACAGCTTTTCCAACGTCACCATCACCCCTCAGGGAACCGAAACGGCCCCGGTGGGATTCAAGAATTACACCGACGTCCTCTTCACCGACCCGGACTTCACCCTCGGGATCCCCACCTTTCTCCGGCAGATGGTGTTCATGGTCCCGATGATCGTGGTGTTTTCCCTGCTGTTCGCCCTGCTGCTCAACAGCCATATCCGGGGCCAGCGGATCTACCGCGCGATCTTCTTCCTGCCCGTCATCCTCATCTCCGGGCCCGTCCTCGAACGGATCCGCCAGGTGGGGGCCACCAATCTGCCGGGCGTCGATTCCTTCTTCGTCTTCCAATTCATTTACAACCAGGTCCCGCCCGTCCTCTCCTCCCCGATCCAGTATATCATCTCCAACATCGTGCTGATCTTCTGGTTCAGCGGCGTGCAGGTCCTGATTTTTCTCTCCGGGCTCCAAAAGGTGGACAATTCCCTGTATGAGGCCTCGATGGTGGACGGTGCCTCGGCCTGGCAGCGGTTCTGGAAGATCACCATCCCGGTGGTCAAACCTTTTATCCTCCTGATCGCCGTCTACACGGTCGTAGACATCGCGCTGTCCTCGCTGAGCCCCTTCACCAAGGTGATCCAGGACGGCATGTTCGCCCCGTCCAAGGGCTTCGGCTTCTCCTCGGCCGCCTCCTGGCTCTATTTCTTGTTCGTCCTCGCCGCCCTGCTGCTGGCTTTCCTGGTTTTCGGGCGGAAAGAAAAGGACCCGATGAGGCAGAAGGACAAGGAGCGGCGCCGTGCCGCCCGCCGCGCGGAAAAACGGCACCGCCAAGCCCAAAGGGAGGGTCTGGGCGCGTAATGCTGCGCCGCCCGGCCCGCCGCCTATCCCCGAACGAAAGGAATGACCAGCATCATGACAAAACGGTCTGTCTCCCGCCTTGTGTCAAAGTCGGGGATGAGGCGGCTCATCGCCGGATCGGGCGGCAAAAAGTCAGTACTCTCCCAGGTGCTCATTTACGTGCTGCTCACCGGCGTGAGCTTCACCTTCCTCTACCCGATCCTCTGCTTCCTGTCCGCCAGCGGCATGGACGCCTACGACCTGGTGGATCCGCTGGTGAACTGGCTGCCCCGCTCCTTCAATACCGATAATTTCGTCAAGGCATACAACGCCCTCGGGGGCTATCAGACCGCGCTCTCCTCCCTGTTCTGGATGGGGATCGTCGCCGTGGTGCAGACCGTGGTTTCCGCCATGGTGGCTTACGGCTTCGCGAAGCACGACTTCCCTTTCCGCCGGATACTCTTCGCGCTGATGATCGCCACTTTTTTCATTCCGAAGCAGGTCTCCTTCCTGCCCGAATACGTCATGTTCACCACCTATAAAATGGATAATTCCATCCTGCCGGTCCTGCTTCCCACCATCTTCGGACAGGGGCTGCGCCACGCGATCTTCATCCTAATCTACGTCCAATTCTTCCGGATGGCCCCGCCCTCCCTGGACGAGGCGGCCTCCATCGACGGCGCGTCCCAGCTCGGCATCTTTTTAAAGATCAACCTGCGCGCCGCCACCCCCGCCACCATTGTCGTCTTCATCTTCTCCCTGGTCTGGAACTGGAACGAGACCACCCTGGCCGACACCTATTTCGGCAAGAGCCTCGTCACCCTTCCCTTGGCTCTCCAGCGTTTCCGTGACACCTTCACCCGTATGTATCCGGTCGTGGATACCCAAAGCATCGAGGCCCAGCTCAACCAGGGCGTCGAGATGGCGGCGGCTGTGCTCTCCATCATCCCGCTGCTCCTCATCTATGTCCTGGTCGAGCGGAAGCTCATAGAAAGCATCGACAAAAGCGGTATCACCGGTGAATGATTCAGGAAGGAGGATATGCAAAACCTTATCGTTGTCTTGTTATCCCAAATTCAAAGGAGGAACAAACATGAAAAAGGCTCTCTCTCTCGTCGTTATCGCCGCCCTGCTGCTCATGACATCCATGACCGCATTCGCTGCGGACGCCGGCACGGTCTATCAATGGACCTTCACCAACCTCTCGGAGAACAGCGATTTTGAAGGAACCGCTGCTGCCGCCGGTTCCCCCGTCGCTCTGCCCACCTACGATCATGAAACCGTTGTGGACCAGGACTTGTCGGCTACCGCGGGGTGGTTTTCTAATCCGGCTGACATCGGTGCCACTATTGAGTCCGGCGTCGGCTTCGGCGGCGGCAAGGCCCTGAAAATCGCGGGCGACGGCGGCAAGGCCTTCGGCGCCGCCTACTGGAAGCTCCCGGCCGGCGCCTTTGCCGACAAGGACGTCATCGCCGTCTCCTTCCTCTATAAGGTCAGCGACACGATGAAGGCGGGCACCCCCCAGATCCACGCCCACATCACCCCCAACACCGTCTGGGCCGCAGGGGATCCGATCGCGGTCATCAAGGACGATCCTCGCGCGGATATTACCTCCGAGGTCTGCGGCTTCACCGATTATGTCGGCACCCCGGCCGGGGACGGCTGGTACCGCGTGACCGGCACCGTGGCCTGTGAGGCGTTCGGCGACCGCACCTTCCTGCGCCTGTTCGCCGACTTCCGCCAGCCGGAGGGCACCCCGCCCCTCGGCAGCGACGCCTATGTCCTGTTCGACGACATCCAGATCGGCAAGGCCGTTCCCGCCGCCAACCCCGCCGCCGACGAAAACCTGAGCTCGGCCAACCTGGTCGCCGGCGGCGATTTCGAGGACAAGACCCTGGGCGAGAAGCTCGGCACCACCTATGACGACGACGGCTGGGGCTCCAACGCCTGGGACGCCGACTCCACCGCGTTCGTGCGGGACGGTTCCTCCAAGGTCCTCCGCCTGGCGGGCAACAATGCCGTGGCCTATGGCACCGCCCTTTACAAAATGCCCGAGCTGACCGCCGAGCGCACCTACCGTCTGGCGTTCGACTACAAATTCATCGACGTCACCGATACCCTGAGCTGGCAGGCGCACGTCAGCCTCCTCAACAGCAAGCAGGCCGGCACCCCAGGCGGCTGGTACACCATCAACCTCCTCACCCTCCCCGGTGTCGAGCTGGAGAATGGCTACCGCCATGTAGAGATGGATTTCACTCCGTCTGAATTCGAGGCTTCAGCCATCAGCGACCTGCGTTTCTTCATCCAGATCGGCGCCGACAACGGCAACGATACCGGTATCTATTTCGACAACGTCGCCCTCTACGACATTGCGAACGCCGATCCCCTGCCCGACGAGGTGCAGGAGGTCATCGACATGGTGGACGGCTTCAAGGCCATGGATGAGCTCTCCGAGGCCGACAAGGCCGACGTCAAGGCCGCCTACGACGCCTACAACGCCCTGAGCGCCGAGCACAAGGCCATGGTGCCCGAACACATCGTGACCTTCCTCAACCGGGCGTATGACAAGCTGTTCGATGAGCCCGGTTCCTCGGCCCCGTCGAATCCCTCCACTCCGTCTGAGACGCCCGACGGGCCCAAGACGGGCGTCGCCAGCGCCGTGCCGTTCGTCCTGCTTCTAGGCGCGGCCTCCGCCGCCGCAGTGGCAGTTTCCCGCCGCCGCGAAAAGTAAACCAGCTGTGACAGCCCAAAGGCGGAAGGGCCCCGGCTCTTCCGCCTTTGGATGACGGAAAGGGATGGTGTTTCCTGTGAAAAAGCTGATCAGCCTGACGGCCGCCGCGCTGCTGTCGCTGACCCTGCTGCTCCCCGCCGCGGCGGATACCAGCTCGGCCAAAGCGTACACGATCGTCAAAGGCGAGAATTTCTGTACCGGTACCTTTGAATCGGCGGCCACCGGCATCCTGCCGCAAAAAGGGACCAACGAGGAGCTCTCTTCCACCCAGGGGTGGCGCTCCAACGAATACGACTACAAAACCACCAGCATCGTCGACAAGGGATACGGCGGGGGCAAATGCCTGCAAATCGAGGGCAACGGGAACGACGCATACGGCGCCGCCTACTACGTCTTCCCCAAAAGCACGATTAAAAAAGCCGAAACCTATCAGATCACCTTCCTGTATAAAGTGACCGACCCGCTGACCAAAACCAACCAGCTCCACTGCGATGTCATGGACGGCGGCACCGGTCCCATCCACACCCTCGTCGTGGGCCTGGCGCAGCGCCCCGGTGTCGACGTGGGCGACGGCTGGAAGCAGGTCTCCGGCACCTTCGTGGCGCAGGCCCCCTCCAGCTTCAAGGCCATCCGCTTCTTCGCGGAATTCAATTACAACGGAGCCAAGCTCGGCAACGAGGCCAATATCCTGATCGACAACGTGGAAATCTGCAAAATCAGCGCAAAGGCCGGCACCGACAAAGCGGTCGAGCTGTCCGACGCCAACCTCGTGCGGGGCGGCGACTTCGAGTATAAGAACGTCAGCACCCTCTACGATCCCAACCCCGACGTCAACGGCTGGTGGACGGCGGAAGGCGACAAAATGGCCGCCACCGTCGTCGAGGACGGCGGTTCCAAGGCCCTCCGTATGGCCGGCAACATGATGCTCAGTTACGGTTCCGCCTATGTCAACTTCAGCGAAAATCTAAAACCCGGCAAGAGCTACCGGCTGATGTTCGACTACAAATTCCTCGGTACCACCCGCGAAGACACGATGCAGACCCATGTGGCTTTCATGCAGGATCCCGATAAGATGCCCGGCAACCTAGGCGGATGGAGCAACGTCAACCTCGTCACCAACGACCTGGGAGAATCCCTCCCGAACGGATACAAACGGGTGACAGTGGACTACACCCCTACCGACTTTGAAGCCGGCGCGGTTTACGGGCTGCGCTTCTTCATCGCCCTGGCCGAGCAGGGCCCGGATTTCGGCGTCCTGTTCGACAATGTCCGGGTCAGCGAGATCCTGGGCGACGCCTCCACCCCTGGCACCAAGCCCCCGGACAACAACCAGAACAACAATCCGCCCGTGACCTCCCCCAACGGCGGGGACGGCACCACATCCCCTGACGGCAGTGCCCCTGAAATCACCGACCCGGACGGGAGCCTCCCTTCCGGTGGCGCCTCCCTGCCGGATTCCTCCACCGTCGAGGCCGGTAACAACGCCACGGGTACCGCGCCCTCCGACAGCTCAGACCTCCCGGGCGGCACAGGGGAAACCGGCGGCTTCCCGTGGCTGCCCATCGTCCTGATCGCGGCGGCCGTCCTCCTTCTGGGCGGAGGCGGCGGCTTTGCCTACTGGTATTTCAAGATTCGTCCCGGAAAAGTCCCGGCCGACCTGGAAGCGGGCGCGGAGCCCGACGCCGGTTCGGATTCCGGTTCCGATACCCCCGACGCCTGATCCCTTGGGTTAAAAATCGGCAGCGGTTCGGACCGTACATAACCCATACGACATCGCCCCCGGAGAAATCTCCGGGGGCGACGCTTTTGCCTATTCGTTTGTCCGGCTGTCAGTCCCGGAACTCCAGCAGCTGGTATTCCGGGACCTGCAGCGCGGCGGCGATGTTGAACAGCACCTCCAGCGACAGGGTGGACACCATGTTAGGTGCCTCGATCTCTCCCAGATAGGAACGGCTGATTCCGGCTTTTTCCGCGAGCTGTTCCTGCGTCATCCCCTGCCGTTTCCGGTAATAGGCGATGTTCAGGCCCAGCGCGATGTATTTGTCCCGGTTGTGAAAAGCGATTTTCGTGCTTCTGGACATCCGCGTCACCTCATAAAAAGTGTATGGCGAATTTCAGAAAATAAACATAAGTCTATAACCAGCTCTTGGTGTCTAATAACTTATAATATATAATTATCATATGGCATATGTCGTGTATATTGAGGAGGGCTGTGGTATGCGGTGCGACAACCAGTTCTGTATCTATTGGGACAGCGGCCTCTGCCTGTTAACGGCCATTTCCCTGGATGCCCAGGGGGCCTGCCGGGACTGCGTCGAAATCACCCTGCCCGAATGCCATCCTGAAAGCGGTCCGTTCCGCCTCCAGAAGGGCGGTCGAAAAGGGAGAGAGCCTGTGGTAAGCGGGAATCCCCACGGGACAGGCAAATACGGGTCATACATGTCGAGAGGCCGCCGGCGATTCCGGCGGCCTCTCTTTTCTGTCGTTTCACGGATCGGGATGCTCGCCGTTTTCCTCCTCAAGGTTCTCCAATGCCACTCGGAGCGCCTCGATGACGAACGCCGAAAACGTGCAGTCTCGGCCCCGGATCGCCTTCTCCACCCCGGCGATGACATCGTTCGGGATCCGAATGCATTTATTCGTGGTCGGTGGAATGGATGGGATCTTGAATTTTCTCATCATATCTCCCCCGTCGCTGCATAATATATGTCTGCCTTTATTATGCATTGATTTTGCATGTGAATATGTATCACATATGTATTGCAATTTTTCTCCGTATATGATATGATAAGAATGTATCCTACAAATGCTTCCACCGGGCGTCGGCTTTCCTCTCCGTTTCCGGCCTGCCCGGGTATCGATTTTCTGTTTCCCCCTTTCTATTTCCCCATAGAAACACAGCCGGCGCAGCAGTTGCTGCGCCGGCTGTGTTTTTGGTTATCCGCCCGCCTTATTTGATAAAGCTGAACAGGGTACCGATGACCGGCAGGGGCTTCTGCAGCCCCTGGGCGGCGTTGACAATCCCGAGGATGGCCAGCACCAGGCAGACGATGCCCAGAAGCCCACCGGCGAGGGTGAACACGATTCCGAGAATGGGGATGACCGACAGGACCGAAAACACGCCCGTCACGACCTCCAGCAGGAAGAGGATGAGCCCCTGATTGGTGTGGAATTTGACGTCCGGGTCGTCCTTTTCGATGAACAGGCCCAAGATCCAGAGGATCCCTATGTAGTCCAGGATGGAGATGACCTTGGCCGTGGAATTGTTCTGTGCCATGCCTAAAACCCGCTTTCTTATAATTTCTGTTTTTTAGTCTAGCAAATTTTAGCCTCCTTTTCAAGGGGGACAGGACTTTTCGGGAAGTATTAAGTTTTTATGAAGGATGGCGGAAAAAAGCCCGAATCCGGTTTTATTTGCAAAAACGCGTGCTATAATGAGCGTGGTTTGAACCCGCCGGCCGCACGGCCGGCGGCCCCATTTGACAGAGAAGAGGAGATGAACCGATGAGCGAAATGAAACCCAAAAAGCGGGTAAACCGTGGATTTATCGTGTCCATGGTGCTGTTGGGCGCCGTCGTGTTGTATGTAATTGCCACCCAACTCATGCTCATTCCTCAAAGGAATGAACTGAAAAAGGCCGCCGACACCGTCCGGCAGACCTTCGAGGGCCTCGCCACCATGACGCAGGAGGACGCCGCGCGGCTCGACCGCGACAAAGCAGCCCTGTCGGCCAAGCAGGCGGAAATCGAGGCGGAGCTCGCCCCCCTGTTCGTCCAGGATTCCGGCTATCTGAAGCCGGCGGTCAGCCTGGTCATGGGCGAGGTCGGCTCCATCGCGTACGGCGACTTCCTGATCCACTCCCAGGAACTCGAGAAGGCCCGGGTGGTCCGCTGCCTGATCAACGAGGATACCGCCAGCCTTTCCATGGAATACACCTATCGGGTCAGCGGCGATTTTACCAACTATCGGACCGAAGGACTGGTCAAGGTGGAGGACGGCCAGCAGACCGTCGACATGACCCTGATTTTTCAGAAATCCGATGGGGAATGGAAGCTCTACCGTGTGAGCAGCCTCTACCGCGATTCTTATAAAAGCATAGAGGAGGCGACGGCATGAGCGAGGTACTCCGTCTGGAAAACGTCTGCAAATCCTTTGGGCACCGCCCCGTCGTGAAAAACGTCAGCTTCGCGGTCGGGGAAGGAGAAATATTCGGTTTCCTCGGCCCGAACGGTGCAGGCAAAACCACCACCATCAAAATGGTGCTCGGTCTGCTCGCCGCGGACAGCGGCACCATCCTGGTCAACGGGCACGATATCGAAAACGATTTCGAGGCCGCCATGTCGGGAATCAGCGGCATCGTGGAAAACCCGGATATGTACGGCTACCTGTCCGGTTACGACAACCTGATGATCCAGGCCCGCGCCTGCGGCGCCGATCCGCGCCGCATCGACGAGGTCGTGACCCTCGTTGGGATGCAGATGCGGATCAAGGAAAAGTTCAAAAGCTATTCCCTGGGCATGAAACAGCGGCTGGGCGTCGCACAGGCCCTGCTCCACAATCCGAAAATCATGATTCTGGATGAGCCGACCAACGGCCTCGATCCGGCTGGTATCAAAGAATTCCGGGACCTGCTGCGGCATCTGGCCCATCAGCGGGGGCTGTCGGTGATGGTTTCCAGCCACATCCTCCAGGAAATGCAGCTCATGTGCGACACCGTCGGCATCATCAACAACGGCGAGCTGCTCCGGGTGGGCACGATCGAAGAGCTCTCCCGCCTGAATACCGGCAACATCTACCGCTACTCCCTGCGGCCCATGGAGGACGCCGTCCGCCTGGCCCAGCAGCACCTCTCCGACCGCCTGGTCGGCGTCGGGCCCGATTTCATCGACCTGCACATCGCGGAAGAAGAGGTCGGGAACGTCAACTGCCGCTTCATGGAAAACGGCATCACCATCTATGGCCTGGCCGCTCAGGGCAACTCCCTCGAGCAGATCTTCATGTCGATCACAGGGGGAGGGAACGTTGTTGAATAAGCTGCTGCAAAACGAACGGACCAAGCTGTATAAAAAAGTGTCCACCTGGATCCTGATGGGCGTCATCGTGGCGTTAATGCTCTTCACCCTCGGCATTGTCAAGCTGTCCAACGTGCTTATGTCCAGTGGGGGCGGCACCACCTGGCGTGAAAACTACGAGTGGAACTACACCTATGCCCAGCGCAATGCGGACAGCGACCCCATGTCGTATGCGGAGGCACAGAAATTCAAATATCTGCTGGATAACGACATCCCGCCCTCCGACTGGCGGACCGATCTCGTGTCCTCCTACTGGGATCAGTACAAGCGCGTGGAGCTGGAGGCGCTCGAACAGCTCAAAAACCCGCTCCTGGCGGAGGAGGAACGGGCCGAGCTGGAGCTGTCGGTTGCCGACGCCCGGGCCAAGATGGCGGAAATCGACGCCCTGCTGGCGGACAACGACTGGCGGGCCTACATCCAATCCCGTAAGGACGAGCTTGCCGCCCTCACCCCCGACGAACTGGGGAATCAGTCCCCCGAAGAGGTGGAGGTCCAGATTGAAATCCTCGATATGTACCTGGAAATGGGGATACAGCCCGTCTCCACCACCATGGGGTATTACGGCCAGGATCAGACCGATGCCGGTGCTTGGAAAAGCGAGCAGCTACAGCTTATCCAAACCAGCAAGCTCTCCCTCGTACGGGGGGAAAGCGAGAACAACACCCCGCTGACCAAAACCCAGCGGCGTGAGCTCGAATCGAATATCGAGGTGGCGCTCAAGCGCCTGTCAACAGACACGCCTCCTGTCGACAGCACTTCTTTCCCGGCGATGATGGATGTCTCCACCAGCAGCCTGGAGCTGGTCTCCCTGCTGCTCATGGTGATCGCCGGCGGCATACTGGCGACGGAATTCGGGACCGGTACGGTCAAGCTGCTGCTCATCACCCCCCACCGCCGGTCCAAGATCTTCTGGTCCAAGGCCCTTCTGCTCCTCGAGGTCATCCTCATCACCTCCGGCGCGATGTTTGTGATGTCCTTCTTCGTCAGCGGCCTGTTCACCGGCTTCTCCGATCTCGCCGCCATGCAGGTGACGCCGTTGTTCGGCACCGTCGTGCGCATCCCCTATCTCCTGTTCATCCTGCTCAAATATCTCCTCTTCCTCCTGCCGGTGATCGCCTACGCTTCGTTGGCGCTGATGCTTTCAGCCGTCACCCGGAAGAGCGCCGTCGCCATCGCGGTCTCGATCCTGCTGATGTTCGGCAGCGAAATGGTCCTCTCCATTGTGGCCCTGGTCGGCGCTATGGCCGGCTTCACCATCCCAGGGCTCAAGTTTCTTCTCTTCTCCAACACCAGTCTCAGCGCCTACTTCCCTTCGTCAATGGGGGGAATGAGTCTGACAGGGGGCCTGAGCAGCACCGTCGACGGCACCATGACCCTCGGCTTCTCCGTCGTCATCCTGCTCATTTACACCGTCTGTTTCCTGTGGATCGCCCGGGACAGCTTCTGCCGCCGGGATATCAAGTAAATCCCCCCCCCGCCGGTCCCGCCGCACCGTTCTTGCCTATCCGAAAACCCCCGGCCGCTTTTGCGGCCGGGGGTTCGGCGTTTAGGGACGCGGTCAGCGGTCGGGACGAGGCAACGCACCGGCAAAACATACAGTCCGCCGGAATGGCCTCTACGGCATCACATACCGCTTCAAGGCTCCTATTTGCGGATGGTCAGGCCGCTGATACCGGCTGCGGAATAGATCTCGATCTGATAGCCGGCGGCGTTGGAAGCGGAATAGGTATAGACGACCATCCCCATCAGCTCCTGATCCTCCACCTCGGCTCCCACAGTGAAGCCGGCAGCCTTGACCTTATCCGTATACCCTCGCATCTGCTTGATGGTGGCGTTCATGAATACGACCGAAAATTCCTGGCTGTCGCCGGCGGCGGCACCCAGCGCGAAATCCGGTTTGGGGACCAGCTTGGTGAATTCGTTATCCGGCCAGCTCCCGCCGAGCTGGCCCTCGCCGCCGTCCGGATCCTTGACCGTCCAGGTCCCGTCCGCCTTTTGCACCACTTCACTGCCGTCCTTATCCTTAAAGGTCGTGGAACCGTCCGCGCCGAACTCTACGTCCATGCCATCGGCCTTGGCCGCCTCGACCAGCGCGGCCTTTTGCTCCGCCGAATATCCGCTGTACAGCTCCGAACCGCCGTTGCCGGACAGAATGGCACCGAAATCAAACTCTCCGGCATTCCCGCCGGGATTTTCCGTTTCCTGCTGCCCTGACACTCCGGTATTCCCTTTGAGAAGATCCCCGATAGGCTTTCCGGTGCCGCAGGCGGAAAGGGCGAGCACAAGCAAAAGCGAGAGCCATAGTATCCTTGTTTTTTTCATAGCTTTGTCCTTCCCTTACTGAACCAATTTTCCATTGCCGTGAATACCGTCACTCCGTCAGAAATGTCCTCATCATCACCTTCCGAATCCCGGACGGCGAGGGGGGCCATCCGGGATTTTCGGTGGGTACCGGTGCGGAAGCCGGCCGGCTTAGCCCCAATCACCTTTTTGAGACAAGTAGATGCTCACGGCCTCGATATAAGACTTCCCCGTTTCGGCATCGTATGCCGTTTCCTTGCCAAAGCTGAAATGTATCTTCTTTGAGCCGTCTGCGTTCACCGGCAGGTTGAAGGCGTCCACAGGAAACGTTCCGGCACGGGCTTCCGCAATGCTGTTGTATGGGGCATCGTCGTAGTGGCCGGTAATGCCGCCGGTAGCGATTCTTTTCAGCTCGCTGAAAACGCCCTCTAGGAAAGACACAACCTCGGCCTCATCGGCGTTACAGCCAAAATATACATGCACACCGACCAATGAAACGGTTTTCGTAACAGTCCACCCCTCGGGAAGGGTCAGCGTAAGACCGAAATTGTCTTTCACGACCTGCTGCCAGTTGTCAACAGTAACATCTTCAATGGCGACACCCTTGCCGCCCTTTGTTACGGAAACATCCCCGCCGGATGTTTTTTCACTGTCCTTGCCGCAAGCGGCAAGCGCAAAGGCCATCGTAAGGACCAGTAAACACGACCATACTTTTTTCATTGTGCCCTCCTCATTCAATCCCCTCATAGCTGGCCGGGGCCAGATTGTCCGTCCAAGCCGTGTAATTCAGGTTGTATTCCGTCACCATGGAGTACTCACCGGAACCCCCGGTTTCCGTATCCATATACTTCAGGCAGCAGCCGTTGGAGGGGTCAACCCAAAATTTTAAGTAGATGGCGTTGAGGCCCTTGGAATCAAATACCCAACAATTTACGCCTGCAACCTTTTCAGTGCCTACGTAATATTCCGCCAGCTTGCCTTCATCCTCATCAAAGCCATAGGCCCGGAAATACCGCATAAAGTAATATTCAAAGGCGTCGCAGGAGCCGAGATCGTCGCCGGATTCCTCGCGGTCAGATTTCCAGTCTCCATAGCTGTAACCCGGACTGACCATCCAGTCGCTGTACTCACCTTCCCATGCGCGTTCGTAATATTTCTGCTGCTCGTCGCTGGCGTGGTAGACACTTGTACCTTCTTCGGCATAGCTGCACCCACCGCCGATACGGGCATAGATATCCGCATTACCATCCTCCTTGCCCGCCGCCTCAAAGTCCTGCCACTTGATAAAGTACGTATCCTTGGGCGGATTGTACTGATAGGCGCCACTGAATTTGGGGGAGGGAGTCTTGCCCCCCGATTTGGAGGCGCCGCCGGAGCCCGTGCCCTCTTTTCCGCCGCAGGCGGCAAGGGCCAACGGCATGATAAGCACCAGTAAAAGTGCAAACAGCTTTTTCATCGCGTTTTCCTCCTAAAAAAGAAGGCGGGGACGGTGCGAACGGATGATGTCCGCAGGCTCCCCGCCCGGCTGTGTTCTTGTCCGGATCCCGCCTGGATTATTTGCCGATTTTCAGTTTGCCGAGGATGGGAAGCTCTTTGGCCTTCCCCTGGACGGCGTTGACAATGCCGATGATGGCGAGGATGCAAATCGGAATGCTGATCAGCCACAGGACCGTAAACAGCCATCCGGGTGTGACCTTGACCCCCGTGCTGTAACCCCAAAGCTTATAATCCACCTTGATGACAGCGCAGAGAATGGCGCTGATAATCGAGTAGGCCACCGCCACAATACACAGAAGCATCCCCTGCTTGGCGTGAAAACGGGCGAATTTCGATTGGGGGGCCGCAAACCACGGGATCAGGAACAACGGGCCGAAATACGAAAGGACCGCCATTATCTTGTTGTTCACGATGTCTTGGGGATCGCATTCCCCGGTGATGTCGGCCGTATCGTTCAGTTTCTGAAACGCATTCGGCTGAACCGGCTGCTGGTAGGACGGCTGAACCGGCTGCTGGACGGGCTGAGCGGAAGGGGCCGCCGGTTGCTGGACCGCGCCTGCGGCCACAGGCTGCGGGGCCGCGGCCACCTCTGCAGCCGCGCCGCAGCCGGGACAGAACCGCACACCATCGTTGATCTGGGTACCACATTTGCCACAAAAAGCCATGTTGAAAATCCTCCTTCAAATATTGTTGGACGTTGTATCGGTCAAGGCATAGGGATCTGGGCCATCCCGCCGCCTGCCTCCTGGAGCAGCTGGTCCATCCAATTGCCTGTATAGCCTCCGGTGTCTCCCGCCCCCCCTCCGAGGGCATCGTTCCATGCCTCCTGGAACAGCCCCTGCAGCCAGTTCCCCATGACCAGTGCCAGCACCACGAGGATCACGGAGAGCACCAGGGCGATGATCATAAAGATCAGATACGCCTTTGCCAGGTTCCGCCTGTTCCGGTTTTTGGTACCGCCGCAGGCGAACACAATGCAGAAAATCAAACCAATCAGCGGGAGAGAGAAGAGCAGGATAGTGCCGAAATAGCCCGCCGTGCTGATCACCGCATACCGGCTGCCCTTGGGCGGCTCCGTATCGGCGAGAGGTATGTATGCGGGCGGCTGCGGTGGGGCGGGCTGGGGTCTCGGCACGGTCTGGACGGGCGCTGGAGCGGCGGACATGGGCGCCGACACCGGCACTGGTTCGGGGAACGGCGCTGCGGGTGCGGCGGCCGTAACCGGAACAGGCCGCGCTTCACCGCCTGGTGCTGCCTCCTCCCCGCCTCCTGCACCCGCCCCACAGGCGGTGCAGAATTTTGTGTTTGCCGGCAGTTCACTGCCGCAGGACGTGCAAAATGCCATTTTCTTTTCCTCCTAACCTTGTCCGGCCCCGCAGATCCCGCAAAACCGTGCCCCGGTAGTGAGCGGTGCGCCGCAGGAACCGCAGAACTTCGGACGATACTCTTCCACCCCCTGGAGGGCGGACGGGGCCAGCTGCTTGATAAGGCCGCTTCTCCAGGCGTCCAGGCCGCGATGGATCACCCGGCCCGTAAACCGCGCACGCAGAGAGCGAACGGCCGGTGTCCGGATGACCGCCATACGGGTGTCGGCGTTTGCCTCGTCGTGCAGCCGTTCCTCCGGCAGGGACAGGATCTCCCGCCGCAGCCCGGTGGCCTCCAGTGCCCGGTTCAAAAGCGTCAGGAAGGCCTCCCATGGTTCCTCCATCCGGAACAGATAGGTAGCGGCCTCCTCGTTCGGGAAGGCGAATTCCACCACCGCCAAGCGCCCGTCTTTCGACGGGAGCGCCGCGAAGACGATCCAGCGCAGGGCATCCTCCTGTTCGGGCGTGAGCTCCGCCATCTCATCCCCGTCCGCTCCGGCCGAGCTAAAGAGCGTCTCCCTCAGTGCCTCACTTTCCTCCTCCGGCAGGGACAGAATGCCGGCCGCGAGACGGCTTCCGTCGCACAGGCGCCGCAGTTCGGGAACGGTTTCTCCCATTTTGCTGTTTTGGATTTTCCGTTCCACTGCCGCCGCCAGGGAAGGATGGGCGGCGGCCAGGGTCTTCAGCGGGACGGCGACGCCTTCCGGCAGCAGCCGGGCGGCCTGGGCATTCCCGGAAAAGCCAAGGGAATCGTCCAGTTTTTTTATAAACGCCGTCCCTCGTTCCCGTGCCGCCCGGATATGCGCGGCGATCTGGTTTTCCAGCGGATCCAGGTCATATCCCAGCTGGGAAAAGAGGTACCGTTCCCCGCCGCTCATCGTCAAAACCAAAGAGAACCCTTCCTTTTTCAGGCCGCTCACAAACAGGAAGGGAAGGCGGCGGGCGTCCCGGTTCGGGGGGAGCAGGCAGAGGCAATCCTCGAAAACCTGCAGCTTCGCCGTGCCTTCGCACCCGTCGAACCGATAGCCGCCAGTGGTCTCAAAGGCCGGGGCTCCGTCCACCAGAAGCACCTGCCGCACCTTCTTGTCAAAGGCCTCCAGAAGCTCCCGGCGGAACCACGCGCCGCTCTCCCCCATGCGGGAAATTTCGATATCCCCGCTTTTCAGGCGGAGCCGGACGGAGCCGGTGTCCCCGGCAACGGCTTCGATATCCGCAAACGCGACCGCTTCCTGATCGAACAGCGTCTCGATCCGCAGCCCGTCCGGCTCGAGAATCAGCGCCGCACAGCCGCTCCAGCGGACGGTTTCGACATAGCCCTCATAGGCGGGCTTCGGCGGGGCGGCTTCTTCGTTCAAGACTCCGGCAATATTCGGCATCTCCACTCCATCATCCCCTGGTATGGATCGGTTTTGTTACAGCTTGGTGCCGCAGTTTCCGCAGAATTTGGTGCCGGGCGGATTGTCTGTCCCACAGGACGGGCAGAGGCCGGACGGCGGGGCGGCAGCGGCCAGATTGCTTCCGCAGTTGTTGCAGAATTTCACGGTCAGGGCGTTTTTCGCCCCGCATTGCGGACAGAGCTTCCGTTCCATGGATGCGCCGCAGTTGTTGCAGAATTTTCCCGTGCCGGCCGGTTTCCCGCAGGATGGGCAGACCGTGGTTTTGCTCTCGATTTCCCCTTTCCAGACCGTGGCGCTCTCGCCGGCGGCATCGATGTTGCGCCGCATGGCCTCCGCCCGCGCCTTGGCGACGTAGACCTCCTGACGGGGCGCGCAGTTGGTGCAGAGCCCTTCGTCCTCATTGAAACAGGCGTCACAGACGTACTGGTGACAGCTGTGGCAGCGGTGGAAATGCTGCTGTGCCTCATTCTGTGCCCGCTCAAAGGCGTTTTCGTGCTCCTTCTGCCATTCCGGGCTTTTGCCTTCGAACCGCTCGGAAAGGATGTTGCCGCCCCTCTCGGCGCTGTAGGCGATGTCGCGCACCCGGCCGCCGATGAGGCTGCCGACCAGGCTCACGCCCTGTCCGAGCATTTTCGTCCCTTTGCGTTTTTTATAGGTGGTGGATTCAATGAAACTGCTTTTGAACCCGTCGCTGCAGATATCACAGTAAAAGGTAAACTGGAATCCGGCGTCGGTGGAGTTGTCCTCATAGTTCCTGGTAAAGGATTTGAGCATGGCGCGATCACGGTTCCTTTCTCGACCCGGGGTTGCCGGTGTATAAGGTCTTATGCGGCTTCTGGCCGCTACCGGTTCCCGATCTTGGCTTTGATCTTTTTGCCGCAGGCGGTGCAGCGTGTATTTTCAAAAAACTGAGCCGCCCCGCAGCGTTTGTTGCCGCAGCGGACCAGGAGCCCCTGTCCGCACTGCTCACAGCGTTCCTGCACGAAGGTGGGTTTTCCGCAGAACGGGCAGGCGACATAAAGCGGGCGCCCGCAGCCCGCACAAAGGGGCTGCCCCTTTTCGACGGGGCGCAGGCACAGGGACCACACCGCCCTCCACCTTCGGGATCAGCTGCTGGGAAACCACGGCCTGCATGACCATGGAGAGCTGTGCC
>ERZ856578.1600-NODE-1600-length-41617-cov-3.793019_pt1 | contig 41617 bp, 30 predicted proteins | sample MGYA00514384_ERZ856578 | MGnify/ENA primary metagenome ERZ856578 (study PRJEB29103, sample SAMN06111958) | human gut metagenome | biome: human gut; feature: ankylosing spondylitis patient; material: healthy_person | host: Homo sapiens | place: China:Hangzhou...
TCATGCCATAAAGCACATGCTGTGCTTTGGCACCTCCTTTCTCTGTGCGGAGAAAGGAGGCAAAGACGCAGGATCATTTGCCGGTTTTCTCACCATGAAAACCGGCGGCAGCGTTATCACCTGAACCATCCCATACAAATAGGGGCTGCGGCCCTGGGGCTTTGACTGGTCATAATATCATAAAATATCAACCAAAGTAAAAAGAGCAGGGTGCGCAAGGCGCTCCTGCTCTTTTTATCTGCGCCCGGTCAGTCGTGGCGCTCGAGAATTTCTTCCCGTTCCCGAAAGAACAGGGAAATGCACCAGATACCGGCCAAGGCGACAATGGTGTAGATTACACGGCTGACCGCGGCGCCCTGTCCGCCAAAAGCCCATCCCACTATGTCGAATTGGAACAGGCCGATGCTGCCCCAGTTGATGGCGCCGATGACCACAAGGATCAGGGCCAGTCTGTCCAGCACGTTCTTCACTCCTTCATCCACCTTCGTTCCTGAATTTGCGCATTACCGCGCAGAGTTAGTATCGGATACGGCAGGCGAAATTATACAGGAACGGCTGTTTTTCCAATGGAACGCATTTTCTTACAGGATTCTCCATGTATACGCCGGCCGGTTCTTTTCAGACGGGTTGACAGATGTGTGAGAATATGTCGGCTTTTGTCGGTGAATTCCCGGACATTGGCAGGAAGAACACCGCCGAATGTTGTGTAAAATTTACAATCTTTTAATATATTGTTGAAAACAATATGACAACAAATCATGAAGTTCAACCAAGGAGGTTGCTTTCCGGAGGAATTTGAGTATAATAGAAAGCAGGTTGTTACAAAGTTGTAACTTTTAAGAAACAGATATCCGTTCTGTCCGAGAGAATCTGACCGGAGCCGACAAAACCGGATTTGGATGGCATCGAGGGAGTGAGAACGTTGTACCTCAAAGAGGAAACATCGGCTGTACCGTCCTTTGCGCGCCGCATCGCGCAGACGGCGGGGACCCTGCTCAGGGGAGCGGCGGCAGGTGTCCGCAAGGCTGCCGCTGTGGGATATCGCGTTTGTTACGTCACGGGAATCGAGGTCCTGCGGATCGGCCGGGCCATTGGACGCCGTGCGGCCCGTATACTGGCCCCGGCAGGCCGGGTTGCGTATCGGTTTATCGATTGGGCTTTGCTGCGGCATCTCCGTGCCTTCGCCGGGGAATGCCGCCGGATCGGCCAAGGCTTCGCCATCGCCGGCCGTCGGGTATCCGCCGCCTTCCGGCGGCATCCGGCCCTGGCGCTGCTGCAGATTTTGCTCCTGCCTTTTTTGGCGGTCAGGCGCCATCGGAAGATGGTCGTTTCCCTTTTGAATATCGCAGCACCGGCCGCCGCGGCGTTTTTGATGGTTTTCACGCTCCATTACTGGAGCGGTGTGGAATTCGGCCTGGTGGTGGAATACGGCGGGGAAAAACTCGGTTATATCGCGGATGAGTCGGTTTTCGACACCGCCGCGACCATGGCGGCCGAGCGGGTCATCAACACCGACGATTCGTTCCAGGTGGAACGGGTTCCCAAACTCACCCTGGCGATGGTGCGCAGCGACTTGCTGCTGGATGAATCCGCGGTATGCGACCGGATCCTGTCCTCCGCCAGCGATTCCATCACCGAAGCCAGCGGCCTCTATGTGGACGGCCGGTTTATTGGGGCTGTGGAATCCCGGGCGGCGCTGGACGGCCTGCTCGGCGGCATCCTAGACAGTCACCGGGACGGTTCGGGAACCGATCAGGCGCAGTTTTTGCAGGATGTCAAGGTAGTGGACGGGCTGTATCCGCTCACTTCCACTATCAGCGCGGATGCGATGCGGACCCATTTGACTGCGCAGACGGTCGTGGAAAAGCGATATGCGGCGGAGCCGGGCGATTCCTACAACCGGATCGCCGGCAAGCACGGCATGACCGTCAGCGAGCTCAAGGCCCTCAACCCCGATCAGGGGGATATGATCCATATCGGGGACGAGCTGGTGGTGCAGCGGCCGCAGACCTTCCTGCAGGTGCAGGTGACCCGGGTCGTCGAATATGAGAAAACGTTGGATTACCAGACGAAAAAAGTGCAGGATTCCTCTCAGTATGAGGGCTATCAGAAGGTGCAGACCCAGGGCAAGGAAGGGCTGCAGAGGATCACCGCCGAGGTCACATATGTCGACGGAGTGGAGCAGTCCAGGAACATCCTCTCAACCGAAACCATCCGGGAACCGGTGGACAAAGTGGTCGTTGTGGGCGGCAAGAAGGTCAATCCGAACGCCTACACCGGGGATGGGATTTCGACGGGTAAATTCATGTGGCCGCTGCCTTATACCCGGAATATCACGTCGCCTTTCGGCAGGCGGGGCCGTTCCACCCATTCCGGTATCGATATCTGCTCCGCCGGTGTTTATGGGCAGAGTATTGTCGCCGCGGACGGCGGCGTAGTGGTCAAGACCAACACGAGCGGCTGGGGAATGAGCTACGGCAGCTACGTCCTCATCGACCACGGCGGCGGATATCAGACGATGTATGCGCATTGCAGCTCGGTTCTGGTGAAACCGGGTCAGAAGGTGACGAAAGGCCAGGTCATCGCGAAGGTGGGCAATACCGGTCGCAGCACCGGTGCGCATCTCCATTTCGAGATCCGTATCAATGGTAAAGCAACGAATCCTCTTGCGTTTGTAGGTTGACGGGCGCAAGTTACGGACCGTGGAAGATCCTTCCACGGTCCGTTTTTCTTTTTCCGGCACGGTGGGGATGGGGCCGGCGGTCCCGCTGTGTTCCGGGCCTCGGAAGGATATCTGCATATACGAAAAATTTGCGTATTGTCCCCGTTTGCGGTATACTATACGGGATAACACAGGAGAGAAGGGACGGCCCATGCCCAGCATCAAAAGCAAGCTGCTCCGCGGCACGATGAAAAGCGTCAAGCCCATCATCACGGGGATGAACATTCCGGACCAGCGCAAAGGCATGGACCTGCTCCGCTACATCCATCCTCTGCCCAAGGCGGTTGCGATCAGGCCGGCGGAAGCGGATTGCCCCTTGAAAGGGCAATGGGCGATGCCGGAGGATGCGGTGGCGGGCAAGGCCATCCTCTATACCCATGGCGGCGCGTATGTCTCAGGTTCCCCGTCGACGCACGAGCCCTTGATCGCCCGCCTGGCCCAGAGCACCAAAATTCCGGTGATGGCCTACGAGTACCGTCTGGCTCCCGAGCATCCCTATCCCGCCGCGCTTGAGGATGCCCTGGCGGCGTTCGACTATCTGCTGGAAAAAGGCTATGCGGAATCGGATATCGCGCTGTGCGGCGATTCGGCGGGTGGCGGGCTCACCCTGGCCCTTGCCCTGAAGCTCCGCGACCTTGGCAGGCCGCTGCCGGGCGCGCTGGTGCTCATCTCCCCCTGGACCGATCTGACTGAGAGCGGCGGTACCCACTACACCAAGTCGGGGGATGACCCCCTTCTGTCGAGTGAGGGGCTGCGGGAAACTGCGCTGCTCTATGCGGGAGACGAGGATCTGCACAACCCGTATATTTCGCCCTTGTACGGCGATTTCACCGGGCTGCCGCCCGTCCTGATCCATGTGGGGACCAACGAGGTACTGCTGGACGATTCCCGGAAGCTCGCCACCCGGATGGACGCCTGCGGCGTAGATGTCGACATCGATATCTACGAGGGCATGTGGCATGTCTGGCACATGTTCGATGTCCCGGAAGCCCGGGCGGCAATGCGGAAAATCCAATGGTTCCTCTGTACCCAGCTCGAGGTGGGCGGGATGAAAAAGCGGACAGTCCGCCCTGGGGCAAAATACCGGCATTTTAAGGGCAAGGAATACCGTGTCCTCTATCTGGCCCGCCACAGCGAAACGCTGGAGGAGCTGGTGGTCTATCAGCAGCTCTATGGGGAGATGGGAGTCTGGGTGCGGCCGCTCGACATGTTTTTGGAAACGGTGGAGCGAAACGGGAAGGTACAGTATCGGTTCGAGGAAATCGAGGAGTAAGCGGTGGACACGATAAAGAGATGGATGAAGAACGGGGCGTCTTTCCTGGAGGACAGCATTCTGCTGTCCTCCCTGCGGCAGGGCGTGGTGCTGGCCATTCCCTTTTTGATGGCCGGGTCGATCGCGCTCGTGTTGAATTCCTTTCCGGTATCGGGCTATCAGGCCTTCCTGGACGGTTTTCTGGGGGGAAGGGTCCGGGACCTGCTCGTCCTGATCTACAACTCCACCTTGAACGCCCTGTCCCTGCTGCTGCTCGTGACGATCAGCTATAATTATGGGCGGAACCGGGACGGTGAGCGGGCGGTGCTGTATCCGCTCGTGGCCCTTTGTTCCTATGTGGCCTGTGTGTACAAGGGGGAGGAGACCGCGCCGCTGGAGATTTTCAGCCCGCCCTGGCTCTTCACCGCGATTGTGGTAGCCCTGGGTTCGTCGGCCCTGTTCCGGTGCCTGGTCAAGCTCAAACCGCTGCGCAACCGGCAGTATACCGAGGGCGCGGATGTGCTTTTCAATCGGGCGATCACGGCGATCTGGCCGGCGGTGCTGATCGTTGCCCTGTTTGCGGCGCTCAACGTTCTCCTGTCCGAAATCCTGGGCACGACCGCCCTGCATAATGTGGCGTCCGATCTGTTCATGACCCTGTTCGAACAGGTGGGGCGCAACTTCGGAGGGGCGCTGCTGTTTATCCTGTCCATCCATCTCCTCTGGTTTTTTGGCGTCCATGGCAGCAATGTGCTCGATGGGGTGGCGAGGCAGTTCTTTGAAAACGGGATCGAGGTCAACCGGCAGCTCATCGAGCAGGGGAGCGCGCCGACCGAAATCTACTCCAAAACCTTTTTCGACACCTTTGTGCTCATGGGCGGGTGCGGGACCGCACTCTGCCTAGTGATCGCCATGCTGATCGTCTGCCGCAGCAAGAGCAACCGCCGGCTGGCCAAGATCGGGGCTTTTCCGGTCCTGTTCTGCGTCGGGGAGCTGTTGGTGTTCGGCCTGCCGGTGGTGCTCGATCTCGTGATGCTCCTGCCCTTTCTCCTCACCCCTCTGGTTTTGACCGGGATCAGCGGCCTTGCCTGCGCGGCGGGGCTGGTGCCCGTGGCCGTGAATCCGGTCGAATGGACCACGCCCGCTCTCGTCAGCGGGTATGTGGCGACCGGCTCCCTGGCCGGCAGCGCGCTCCAGCTCGTCAATATCGTGGTGGGCGTCGGCATCTATCTGCCCTTTGTCCGCCTGGCCGAGAGGCGGCAGGCCCATCAGGTGGATGAGAGTATCCACGCCCTCACCGACCTCGTGAAAAGAGGGGAGGAGGACGGGTCGCTTCCCTCCCTGCTCACCCTGCCCGGCCGGTTGGGGACCACGGCGAAAATGCTGGCCTCCGACCTGCATTACGCCGCCCGGCATGGCGGCATCGAGCTTTACTACCAGCCCCAGATGAAAGCGGACGGGACCCCTTTCGGCGGGGAGGCCTTATTACGGTGGAAGCATCCATCCGCCGGCTTCCTTTACCCGCCCCTGGTGATCGCGCTGGCGAGGGAGGATCATTTCCTCGACGAGCTGGGCCTTCTGCTCATCGAGCAGGCCTGCCGGGATTTTAAGAGGCTGGAAGAGGCCTGCCCTGTCCCGCTGGACATCTCGGTCAACATCACGCCCGACCAGCTCAACCGGCCGGATTTCACGGGGGAGGTCCAAAAGCGGCTGCGTGCCTACCGGATCCCAAAGGGAAGGCTGGGGTTCGAGATCACCGAGCAGGTGGCGCTGTCCTCCTCCACGGCGGTGCATCAGCGGCTGCTGGAACTGCGGGAGATGGGCCTGCAGGTCATCATGGACGATTTCGGGATGGGTCACGGTTCGATGGCCTATCTGCAAAACGCCGAATTTTCCATTGTCAAGCTGGACGGCAGCCTGGTCCGGCCCATTCTGGCCAACGAACGCTCGGAGAACATCGTGCGTTCCATCCAGCAATTGGCCGATTCGCTCGGTTTTTGCCTGCTAGCTGAATTTGTAGAGACGCCGGAACAGCGGGACCGGCTGGCCCAGCTCGGGTGTACCCTCTACCAAGGGTATCTGTACAGCCCGGCCCTTCCGCTGGACGGCTTTATTACGTATATCCAAAGAATGGGGGTGCGGCCCGATGCGCTTGCCGGAGAGTCCGGATCTGTGCTTCCGTCCTCTGACGATGGAGGATGTCGGGAACTTGTGCGATATCCTGCAGGATCCGGAGACGATGACTGCGTATGAGCACGCTTTTTCCATGCAGGAGGTATATACTTGGCTTGGGCGGCAGCAGGCGCGGTATATCCGGTATGGGTTCGGGCTGTGGGCCCTTCTCGACGCCGGTACCGGCGTTTTCGTCGGGCAGGTGGGCCTGACCATACAGGATACTCCGGGAGGTCCGGAGCTGGAGATCGGATATCTGCTCAAGCGCCGTTTCTGGCATCGTGGTTATGCTGTCCGGGCGGCGGCCTGCCGGGATTTCGCGTTTACGAGTTTGGAGGCTCCCCGGGTGGTGAGCATCATCCGGGACACGAACGAGGCGTCGAAAAGGGTGGCGGAACGAATCGGGCTGCGCCCCGAATCCACCTTTGTCAAGCGGTATTATGGGATGGATATGCCCCACATCGTGTATGCGCTCGACCGCGGGGATTTTTATAAAAAGGCAGGGGAACCGGATGGGCAATAGGAAATCACCGGACGGCTGGGTGTCCCTCGATAATTCGGCTAAAATCTATCCGGCGGTGCGCACCCGGGACTGGGCCGCGATGTTTCGGGTGAGCGTCACCCTGAAGGACGAGGTGGACCAGGGACTGCTCGAGCGCGCCCTGGCGGATACCCTCAAACGGATCCCGGCCTTCTGTCTGTCCCTGCACAAAGGGGTGTTCTGGTTCTATCTGGAACCGAACCGTCTGCCCTCCATCGTGGAGCCGGACGTCAACAATCCCTGCAAGAAGATCGACAAACGGGAAAGCAACGGGTATTATTTCCGGGTACGGGTATACCGCAGCCGGATCGCGCTCGAGCTCTTTCATTCGATCTCGGACGGAAACGGCGCGATGGTATTCCTCAAAACCCTGGCGGCGCGGTACCTGACCCTGTCCGGCCATCCTATCCCCGCGGGGGAAGGGGTATTGGACTGCACAGAGGAGCCCCATCCCGAAGAAATGGAGGACAGCCATGCGGCATACGCATCCTTCCGCCACATCGAGAGCCGCAGGGAAAAAAAGGCGTACCATCCCCGCATGACCCGGATGCCGCCGCCCCGGCTGCGGATCATCACCGGTGTGATGCCGGCCGGCGCGGTCCATGAGAAGGCGGCGGGACTGGGGGTGACGGTCAACGAATATCTGACCGGGGCGCTCTGCTATGCCTTCTATCTTCTTCAGAAACAGGAAGCGCCCCGGCGCCCGAAGCCGGTAAAAATCAGCGTGCCGATCAATATGCGCCGCTTTTATCCGAGCCAGACGCTGCGGAATTTCGCGCTGTTCGTCAATCCGGGCATCGAACCGGAATACGGGGACTATTCGTTCGAGGAGATCGTCCATCACGTCCACCATTTCATGCGGCTGCGGCTCAATGAACAGTATCTCAACGCCATCTTGTCGGCCAATGTGGGCAACGAAAAGAACCCGGCCGTCCGGGCCGTGCCGCTCTTCATCAAGAATCTGATTATGGGGATGGCGTACCGCTTGTACGGGGAAAGCCGGTATACCTGCAGTCTTTCCAATCTGGGCATCCTCAAGGTGCCGGAGGAAATGCGGCCTTTTGTGGAACGGTTCGATTTCCTCATGGGGCCGCCCCGTTTCAACACCCATGGGGCGTCGGCGGTCACGTTCGACGGGAAGCTCTGCCTGTCGGTGACCAGCGTGGTGGAGGAGACGGAGCTGGAACGCCTGTTTTTCACCGAGCTCGTCAGACGGGGGATCCCGGTCATCGTCGAAAGCAACGGGGTTCCGGGCCGATGAAACGGATATGCGCTGTGAAAGGATGAGCGATCGATGTCGTATTGTGTGAACTGCGGAGTGGAGCTCGCGCCGAGCGAGCCGGTCTGCCCGCTTTGCCATACCGAAGTGCAGAACCCCCGCCAGCCCTTCGACCGGAAAGCGCCCCAGCCCTTTCCGGCCCGGCTCGACCTGTTCCGCCCGCAGAGCGACCGGGGCTTTATCGCCGCGATTCTGACCCTGGTCCTGCTGCTGCCCGCCGCGATCTGTCTGGCCTGCGACGTGGCCTATACCAGCAGCGCGGGCTGGTCCATGCTGGTCATCGGGGCGGTGGCGATGCTGTGGGTCTTCATCGTGCCCGCGCTGTTCATCCGCCGGCACCCGATCCTGTTCGGCCTTATCCTCGACACCGCCGCCCTGCTCGGCTACCTGTTCGTCGTCGAGCGTTTCGCGGCCAGGGGATTGTGGTTCCAGCATCTGGCGCTGCCCATCGTCGTGATGGTCGCGGGGCTGTTCGCTGTGGATTATGGCCTGATCTCCAAGGTGGTGCGGGGCAAATTCCGGCAGGCGGCCGTGGTACTCTTCACCGCGCCCTGCCTGCCGCTGGGGATCGAAATCATCCTCGATCTCTACCTGCAGGGTCAAATCACCCTGCAGTGGTCCTTTTTCGTGGCCATCCCCTGCCTGATTTTGGCGCTGCTCCTGCTCCTGCTGGGCCGGCGGGAGCGGTTCCGGAGCCAGATGAAAAAACGGCTGCACATGTGAGGGATGAAAGACAGGGGGAAAACAGGTTATGATCCGACGGGTGACGGAATCGGAGCTGCCGCTGTGCCTCCGCGTGATCCACGAGGCGTTCGGCACCGTCGCGGAGGAATTCGGGTTGACGCCGGACAATTGTCCGACCAACGGCGCGTCTGTTTTTCCCGTTCCTTGTGCCGAAACGGCTAAGAGAAGGATACCGGCTATTCATTTCCAGGGCCGTCGGCCCCGTATTGGTTGGAGGCGGATCCTGGTATCGGCGTCAATGCCTGGGTTTCGGGGGTAGCGGAGCGGTTTGGAGAAAACCCTTGTCGATTGATGAAAAACGGTGTATACTATATAGGTTCGGGTAACGTTCAACATTGAAGGATTGGAAGAATCAAACATGGCAAAACGTGAAAATCTGCGCAATATCGCCATCATCGCCCACGTCGATCACGGCAAAACCACCCTGGTCGACCAGCTCCTGCGCCAGAGCGGCGTGTTCCGCGTCAACGAACAGGTGGCGGAGCGGGTGATGGACTCGGGCGATCTGGAACGGGAGCGGGGCATTACCATCCTCTCCAAAAACACCGCCGTGATGTTCGGCGACACCAAGATCAACATCGTAGACACCCCCGGCCACGCCGATTTCGGCGGCGAAGTGGAGCGGATCCTGATGATGGTGGATGGGGTGCTGCTGCTGGTGGACGCCTTCGAGGGCTGTATGCCGCAGACTCGTTTCGTCCTCAAAAAAGCCCTCGGACTCGGGAAACGGCCGGTTGTGGTCATCAATAAAATCGATCGGGACGGCGCCCGTCCGGCCGAGGTCATCGACGAGCTGCTCGACCTGTTCATCGAGCTCGGCGCCGATGAGGACCAGTTGGATTTCCCGGTTTTGTACGCCTCGGGCCGGGACGGGTACGCGTCCCTCGACCCGGAGGCGCGGGAAGGGGACATGCGCCCCCTGTTTGAAGCGATCCTGCGGCATGTGCCCGCCCCGGAGGGGGATCCCGACGGGCCGCTGCAGATCCTGTTTTCCAACATCGATTACGACGATTATGTGGGCCGCATCGGCGTCGGCCGGGTAGAACGGGGCCGGGTGTCGAACGGACAGGCCATCGTCTTGTGCAAGGCCGACGGCACCACCGTCGGCGCCCGGATCGGCAAGCTCTATCAGTTCGAGGGACTCGGGCGGGTGGAGCATGAGAGCGCCGCCCTCGGCGATATCGTCGCCGTGACGGGGATCCCGGGACTGAGCATTGGGGAAACGGCCTGCGTCCCCGACTGTGTGGAGCCGCTGCCCTTCATCCACATCGACGAACCTACCATATCGATGGTATTCATGGTCAATAACAGCCCCTTCGCGGGCCGGGAAGGCAAGTTCGTCACCTCCCGGAATCTCCGGGACCGCCTGTTCAAAGAGGTGGAGACCAATGTGAGCATGCGGGTCAAGGAGACGGAATCCACCGACGCCTTCGAGGTATCCGGCCGGGGCGAGCTGCACCTGTCAATCCTCATCGAGACCATGCGGCGCCAGGGCTTCGAGTTCGCGGTCAGCCGTCCTCAGGTCATCTACAAGCGGGACGCGCAGGGGCACCTGCTCGAACCGATGGAGCTGCTGATGGTCGAGGTGCCGGAAGGCTATGTGGGGGCCGTGATGGAGAAGCTCGGCACCCGCCGGGCCGAAATCCTCAACATGGGCACCAGGGATACCGGCATCAGTCACCTGGAATTCCGCATCCCCGCCCGGGGACTGATGGGCTACCGCCAGCAGTTTTTGTCCGATACCAACGGCAACGGGATTATGAACAGCGTGTTCGACGGGTACGAGCCCTACAAGGGAGAGATCCCCCAGCGTGTGCAGGGCTCGCTCGTGGTCTTTGAGTCGGGGGAAACGAGCGGCTACGGCCTGTACAATGCCCAGGACCGCGGCATCCTCTTCGTCGGTCCCGGCCTGCCGGTCTATGAAGGCATGATTGTCGGCATGTCCCCCAAAAACGAGGATATCGCCGTCAATGTCTGCAAGAAAAAACACGTCACCAACATGCGGGCGGCCGGGTCGGACGAGGCGCTCCGCCTCACCCCGCCGACCGTCTTTTCCCTTGAGCAATCCCTCGAATTCATCAACGACGACGAGCTCGTCGAGGTGACGCCGAAGAGCATCCGGCTGCGCAAGCGGATCCTTTCCAAAGAACAGCGGATGAAGGAATCCGCCAAGAAAAAAGCCTGACTTACCTGACGGCATCCGGGGAGGTGGCGGCATGGCGCGTCCTCTGTGGGCGGTTGGCTTCACATGGCTGGCGGTTCTCGCTGCGGCGGCGCTCCTGCCGCTGAATGTGACGGTTCTGCTCGCGGCCCTGTGCGCGCTTCTGTTTGTGGCCACATTATTTATCTCCCCCTTGCGCAAGAAACGGGCGTTGCCGGTGGTGATCCTTGCCGCGGGCATCGCCTTTTCCCTTTACGCCGTCCGGGAGGTCTTCGTATACCGCCCGTGCGTCCGCCTGGACGGCCGGACGGTACAGGTGGAAGCGCAGGTGATCGAGACGTACACAAACGGCGCGGTCGACCTGCGGGTGCTGGAGGGGTGCGAAATCCCCAAAGGGGTCGGGCTGATCCTGTTTTTGGGAGATCAGGCGGAGCATCCGGATCTGTACGAGCGGGTGAGCGGGCGCCTGACGGTGAGGGCGGAGGATCTGTCGGATCTGCGCAACCTCGGGTATAAGGCGGGCGGGTTCTATCTGACCGCCGTTCCGGAAGAATATGGGGGCGCCGCCCTGCGCTATGAGGCGATGGCCCCGCCATGGACCGCCCCGTTTCAACGGGCGGGCCGGCTGGCGCAGGGGGTTCTGATGACATATCTGCCCGACGACCGGGGCGGGCTGGCCTCTTTAATCACCGTAGGCCGGGGATCGCTGTCGGAGGAGGCGCAGGACGCGTTCGGTTTGTCGGGCGTGTCGCACCTCATCGCCGTTTCCGGCCTGCATATGGCGATCCTGTCCCAGGCGGTGCTGTCTCTGCTCAAAAAGCTGCGGATTCCGCGCTGCCCGGCGGCGCTCTTGACCATGGCCGGCGTGTGCGGCTATATGGCGCTGGTTGGATTCCGCGCTTCGGTGGTGCGGGCGGGGGTTCTGTGTCTCGTGGTGCTGCTCGGTTCCTGTGTGAGGCGGCGGTCGGACAGCCTGAATTCCATCGGGCTCGCCCTGATCCTGCTGCTGGCCGCGGATCCCTATGCCGCGTATGATATCGGCCTGCAGCTCTCTTTCGCCGCCTGCCTGGGGATCCTCTGGCTCTATCCCTTCCTGCGGGAACGGATGGGGCGGCTGGTGACCTGGGCGGCGGAAGCCGGCCCGCCCGAAGCAGGGGAGGCCCCCGCTATTCCGCTCTGGCGCCGGATTTCCGGCCGTCTGCTCGGCAAAGGTCTGGACGCGCTTAGCGTCACCCTGTCCGCGATGCTGCCGACGCTGCCTTTGACAGCCTTCTGGTTCGGCAGCCTGTCCCTGATCGCGCCGCCGGCCAACCTGCTGACGGTGTTTCCCGCCTCCCTGCTCCTCATGACCAGCTGTCTGGGTGTCGTGTTCCATGCCCTGCCCCTGCTGTCGTTTTTAGCTGAGCCGCTCTTTTTGGCGGCGGGCCTGCTGGCGGATTATCTGTTGCGGGCGACCCGGCTTTTTGCCTCGTTGCCCTTCGCCGCCGTGACTGTCCGGGACGGGTACCTCCTCCTCTGGCTGCCGGCCGCGTTCGGCCTGCTGCTGCTGGGATGGCGCCTTTGCCGCGGGAAGGGTGTGCGCTGTGCGGCGGCGGCAGCGGCGATCGTCCTGTTTTGCGGGCTGGGTGTCCGGATGCTCTCCATGCGGGGCGTAACCACCCTGACGGTGGCACGCCGGACGATGTCGGCGGAGGTGCTGATAGAACGGGACGGCCGCGCGGGAGCGGTCATCACCGGAAACGACGACGGCTCCAACCTCGTTATGCTGCTGCGGGAACGGGGCATCCGCGCGTTGGACTTCCTGGTGGTGACGGACGGAACCGAAGGGGACCTGGCGAGGCTGCCTCACCTCCTGGAAGCCTATATCGCGGATACGGTGTACTTGTATCCGGCCGGGCGGGGGCCCTGCGCGGCGATCGCGCCGAAGTTCCGCCGCGCCTATCCGCTCGAAAACGCCTCCTGTACCTTTTGGGGAGGGGAGACCCTCCTGTGGCGGGATGGTTTCCTAAGAATGGAGTTTGGGGATACCCGGGTGCTGTTCTGTTCCGGGGAGGGGGATGCCGCGCGGCTTCCGGAGAGCTGGAGGGAGACGCATTTGGTTTTTTTCAGCGAGGAGCCGCCCCTGCACGCAGGGGCGATCCGGGCCACTTCAGGCGTGATGGCCTGCCGGGCGGACAGGATGCCGACGGCCCTCAAGGGCATTCCCCGGTCGGATTATGAAATCCGGGCGACGCAGCGCGAACAGAGCGATCTGGCCCTGATGACCAGAGGACGCGGCGACATGACATGGAAATCGTGATTCTGAGAATGAAACGAAAGGAGGCCGTCCCATGCCCTTTACCGAAACGGAGCTGAAAAGGCATCTGAAGGAGGCTCCTCCCGCGCGGCTCTATCTCCTATATGGGCGGGAGCCGTATCTGACGTCGCACTATGCCGATCAGGTGGTGCGCCTGGCCATGGGCAAGGACGCCGGGGAGGATCCGCTCGGCCAGTTCAATCTTCAGCGTTTCGACGGCCAGGACAGCTCTTGGGATGCCATCGAGGAGGCGGCAGAGGCTCTGCCTCTGATGGCGGAACGCAAATGCGTCGTGGTGCGGGACTTCGACGTGACGGCGGCATCCGTCCCCTTTGACCGGGTCCTGGAGCTCGCCGGAGATCCGCCCGAGGACACGGTGCTGATTTTCTGGATGGACACGGTTTTCCCAGATGTAAAAAAGAACGCCAAATGGCGAAAATTCCTCGCGGCGGTGGAAAAAAACGGCGTGTGCGCGGAGCTGAAGCCCAAGACCCCGGCCGAGACCGCCAAGCTGCTCTGCTCAGGCGCTGCGCGCCGCGGCTGCCTCCTGCGGCCGGAGAATGCCCGCCTGCTGTTCGAGCAGTGCGGCGACGGGCTGTACCGGCTGCTCGGGGAGCTGGATAAGCTTTGTGCGCTCGCGCTGGAGACCGGGGGGGACGATAAGGAAATCACGCGGGACATGATCGAAACCGCCGCTACGAAAAATTTGGAGGCGTCGGTGTTCGATCTATCCAAATCGTTGTTATCAGGCCGTTACGACACGGCCTACCGGATCCTGGACCGCCTGTTTTTTCAGCGGGAGGAACCGGTGGCGGTCCTGGGAGTGCTCATTTCCGCCTACGCGGATCTGTACCGTGTGAAGGTGGCGGATGCGGCGGGAGAGCCGGCCGAGTCCCTGGCAGCGGATTTCGCCTATAAGGGAAGGGAATTCCGCCTGCGCAACGCGGCACGGGATGCGGCGAGGCTTTCCCTTCCGGCCCTGCGGGAATGCCTGGACGTGCTGGCCGAAGCGGACATGCGGCTCAAATCCTCCCGGATGGACAAGCGGACGGTTCTCGAACAGGCCGTCGCCGCGTTGATCCTGACAGGAAAACGAGATAGGCAGGGGGAGAGGCGGACGTGATTCGGATCCGGGAAGCGATCGTGGTGGAAGGACGGTACGACCGCGCCCGTCTGCAGGCGGTGGTGGAGGCCTTGATCGTCGAAACGGAGGGCTTCGGCATTTTCCGGGACCGGGAGAAGCTGACGCTGCTGGGGCGCCTGGCTGAAACACAGGGGCTGATCGTCCTGACCGACAGCGACGCGGCGGGCTTCATGATACGGGACCGGCTGGCGGGCGCGATCCCGCCGCCGCAGATCAAGCACGCCTATATTCCGGAGATCCGGGGAAAGGAAAGGCGGAAATCCGCCCCGTCGAAAGAAGGGCTGCTGGGTGTGGAAGGGATGGATGGACAGATCCTGCTCACAGCGCTGCGCCGGGCCGGGGCGACAATCGAGGGGGAGGCCTGGAGTGCTGTGCCGCCTTTCCTGACCAAAGCACGCCTGTTTGAGGATGGGCTGTCGGGGTCGGCCGGGAGCCAGGCGCGCAGAGAGCGTTTTTTGATTTCGTTGGGGCTTCCCCGCAAGCTGTCTTCCAACCGCCTTCTGGAGGTCGTCAATGCGACGATGACAGAGGGGGAATACCGCGATGCGCTGGCCGCCTGCGCGCGGACCGAGACAGGGAAAACGCCTGAAAAAGTGCCGAAAAGCTGTTGACAGGGCGATTTGCCGGTGCTATAATACTGCCTGCGCTTGGTTGTGATCGGGCGCTTCATATGCGAGAATGCTGGAACTGGCAGACAGGCACGTTTGAGGTGCGTGTGTCTTTGACGTACGGGTTCAAGTCCCGTTTCTCGCACCATATTAAACGACGGTATGAGATCTGAACATTTCTTTTGGAATGTCTAAGTTTCATACCGTCGTCGTTTATGCTGAAACCCAGTGTTCATGCGGGTTTCGGCATTTTTTGTTTGTGTGGTTGTCATCGCAGGTCAGATGTGCAAACTTTCAAAAATCACCGAATAAAAACGCGAAAAACAGCTTTTGAACCCTCATGTCTATTTTTCTTTCGCTGCTCGTCTGTCATCATACAAGGCTTCATAGGTGTTTGGCGCTTTATACCCCAACGTGGAATGTGGACGTTCCATATTATAGAAATCTATGTATTTTCGGACGCATTCTTTGAATTCTTCCACCGAATGATAGTTCCTTCGATATAATTCCTCCCGTTTGAGAGAAGCGAAGAAGGATTCCATAACCGCATTGTGACACGGCTTGCCGGAAGGAGAAAAGGACTGCTCCACATGGAGTGCTTTGAGCAGCTTCTGGAAAGCAAAAGCGGTATATTGTGTGCCCCGGTCGCTATGGAAAATCAACCCATCCGCTGGTCTGCGTTCTTCATAAGCTGCTCGAAAGGTAGATGTGATAAGCTGGCTGCTGTGCTTCTGCGAAATCTTATAAGAGATCACTTTGCGGGAATAGAGATCGAGGGTCGCACAGATATAGTACATCTTTTTGTTATAGGCGAAATAGGTCACATCGCTGACCCAAATTTGATTGGGCGCAGAAGCCGAAAACTGCATTTTCAGACGGTCGGTTTTCTTCTGTGCATGGAATCGCATATAGAGGCGTTTGGCTTCTGTCCGAATGCTGGTGAGATTCATCTCCTGCATCAGTTCCGAAACCATTTTGTCGCTGACAGCTACCCCTCGGGATTTCAAAACAGCACTGATTTTCTTCGCGCCATAGATTTGGGCGCTCTCATCATAAATCTGGCGGATCTGTTCGCTTAACTCCGTCCGGCGGAATTGATAGCTTTTGTTTTCCTTTTTGTTGCGGAGAATGTGGTTATAAAAGGTTCCTCTGGGAACCTCTAATGCATCGCAGAGAGTATGTACGCTGAACTGACCATAGAGAGCTTCCAACGCTTTGAGCTTGTCCTGTAGCGGAGCCGAAATGGTACAGTCAACGGATTTCAGAACCTGGATGATACCTTCCAACTTTTTCACTCGTTTTTTGAGAGCTGTAAATTCTTTTGGGGTAACGATCATACCAGCATCGGTTACAGTAGTTTGGTAAGGTTTGATCCAAGAGTAAAGGGTGCTTCGAGCGATACCGGTTTGGGTGCAGATGTCGGAGACACTTTCTCCGTTTTGGTAACGCAGGACGAGCTCTCGCTTTTGGTCAACTGTGTATTTCATATCATTTTCCTCCTGAATCTGGGATATGGGTATTGTAACATTCAGGGGGAATAGCATGATTGATTTATAGGTTTATGATTTAAAACTAATCATAAACGTACTTGACAAACGCAAGTCGCAATCTTATAATAGATATCAAGAAATATTACAATGATATGGAGGTAATATAAATTGCCAAGAACAAAAAGTGATCATGCATCGCCTGTTAGCGAAAAGCCAAAGGCAAAACAATCACGCCTTTCTCAAACGGCCTGTCCATCTGTCGACTTGGAAACCGCCTTAATAATCCCTCGCGCAATAAAAGATAATTTTGCGGGACAAGCAACAGCTCCCTTACTTGTTGCCGATGCCTGCGGTATAAAGCCTGCTAGTTCAAATTGGAGAACTATAACAGGAGCCGCTGTTGCATACGGTTTGACCAATGGTGGCTATAACGCACAGGAAATTTCCCTGACGCCATTAGGAGAGAGGATAGTTTCTCCTTTGATAGAAGGAGATGTTGATGTAGCATTAAAAGAAGCCGTATTAAAGCCAACCATATTAGCGGAATTCTATCATCAATACGATCGAAATAAGTTGCCTAAAACTGAGATTGCATTTAATATCTTACAAAAAAAAGGAGTGCCAGCTGAACGTTTGCAGAGTGCATGGGAAATATTACGTGCAAATGCCTCAAAAACTAATATATTAAGAATTATAAGTGGAAGTGAATACATTTTTCTTGATATGAAAGATTCTCCATCACCTACTACTGATACAAACAATTTATCATCAACTACTGGCTTGCATAACAATGATAGCGAAGAAGTAGAAGTTCCAAATGAAGTACTACAAAAAATGAATATTGAACCTCTGCAAAAAGAGATTCCTCTTTCTCCTTTCAAAAACGAAAAGCCTCATATTTTTATTTCCCATGGAAAAAATAACGCGACTATTATTGGACAGTTGAAAGAGCTGCTAAATTATGGCCAGATGGAACCTATTATCTCAGTAGAGAGAGAAACCACAGCTATTCCTGTTCCCGATAAAGTATTTGATGATATGAGAAGCTGTGATGCGGGTATTATTCATATTGATTTAGAAGAAGTCCCATATGGTGATAGCGGTCAAACGTTTAGTCGTCTGAATGAAAACGTTTTAATAGAGATAGGTGCTGCCATAGCATTATATGGTAAGAGAGTAGTCCTACTATGCAAAAAAGACACGCCATTACCTTCGAATCTGCAGGGCTTATATCGATGTGAATACGAAGGAAATCAATTAGATTATTCTTCAACTATGAAATTATTGAAAACAATGCAAGAACTTAGAGAAATGATGTGAATGCAATCGTTGGATAGAGATTGAACCATTTTATTGGGGAAATTCCATTTTTATTTTAGTGCACACCACCTTAACAAAATTTTCTGAAATTTATATTCCGTTAATTTGTATCAATCCTTGCGCTTTTAGACAGTTGTAAAGCCCTGACAAAATTGATTTTTTGTCAGGGCTTTGTTATAATGAATTATCATATCTGAAAGGTGTGGTCTTTGATGAAAAGTTTACGGTTTAGAGGTAGCTATATTTAGCGGATAAAATCAAGTCCATTTTATCCGCTCATCAATATAAGAAAGAGGATTAAAAATGGATTGAATGAGACTCGTTTTTCGAACATTTTTATCGAAAAGCAGGTCTTGTTTTATGCCTGGAGCCCTAAGAAATCAGGCTTTGTCTGAATTGCTACTCTATTTATAACCAGTAAAAAAATAAAAATCAAGGATAAAAATATTTTTTTACAGCCCGTTTTTAGACAGGCTATTCTCATATAAACTTGTTCAAAAGCGTTCAAATCCCCCTTAAAAAACGCTTAGGGGGTCCATTTTGTCTCACCCTCACATAAAGAAACGACAACTTGTCGAAAGATAAGACGTCGTTTCTTTTTGTTTTTCTCTCTTCTCTCTCAAATTGTTGTCTTCAGATAAAAGATAAGAGAGAACAGATAAGAACCCCCATGTCAGGTGGATGAAATCATCTTTGGTGATAAATTTTCCTGCGGGGATGAGATCCGGCTCGGCACCGGAAGAGTGGATTTCATTTCATTTTTTGCGTCAGCAGAATATTTCACCACAAAACCGGTAAAACACCGATTTTTAACCCCACGAACATTAAAAAGCACCCCCGTGGGTGCTTTTTGCTTTATAAACCAAGGTCTTTCGCAACTGCAGCGTGCACACTTCGGCGCATTGCCAGAGCCCTGCCGCGCACATGCTCATGGGTAGGGCTTTCCCGATAGGCAAACCGAGCTGAATTGGTCAGCAGCGCCACATACAGCTCCCGCTCCCGGCTGAAAAACAGGGAGGTTCCCGTGTAGCCGCAGTGTCCGAAGCTGCCCGCCGGGAATAACCCGCCGCTTAGGGGGTCATCCTCGTCAATGATCAGATACCCCAGCCCTCGCTTCTGGGGAAAGCCGTCCGTATAGCTGCGTTCAGCCATCTCTGCCAGACCCGCGGGGTACAGCCGCTTTTCATATATGGCATCTGCCAGCTTTTCCAGATCGGAAATGCTCCAGAATGCCCCGGCATTGCCCGACACGCCCCGCATAAAGTAGGCATTTTCGTCGTCCACACCATATTCCCCTGGCTCATCTCTGCGGTAGGAAACGACCGTGTTTTCTTCCCCTATCGATACGCAGAACCGGCTCCGGGTCAGTTTCAAAGGCCCTGCCAGCTTCTCAGCAAACAAAACATCCAGCGTTTTCCCGTAGATTTGTTCGAGGATGGCACCTAGGGTGATAAAGCCCATGCAGGAATACTGCTGATCCGTGCCTGGCGCATAATCCGGCCTGGCACGGCAGATGGCCGCCGCCACCGCCTGACTTCCCCGATCCGTCAGCACGAAGGAGAAGGGAATGGCCCCAATGCCGGAGGTGTGTGTCAGAAGCCGAAATACGGTCACATCCCGCATCACCGTCAGCCCGGAGAAAAAATCTCCCAGATGATCCTCCAGCGCCAGCTTCCCCTCCGCTATGGACATCATGGCAAGAGGCGCCGTTACCGTCACCTTGGTCAAGCTGGCCACCTCAAACAAGGTATCCGCATCCACATTTTTGCCGGTAATCGCCGCCTTTTCGCTGCCGTGGCGGACAAGCAGCGCGTAACTTCCCATCCACCCTGCATCCACCAGTCCCCGGAGGATCTTTTCCGTCTGTTCCAGTTTCAGCATTTACGGGACGCCCCTTTCCTTTACGGTATTCTTCTTTAAAAATGCGCCGATGCCCACGGCGACTAGCAGGATGGCATAAGCGTTGAAAAGCCGATACATACCCACGATCACTATGACCGGCACACCATGATCTGGGTGCCGACGATATGCACGAAAAATCGCATCTTTTTTGATTTGTCTGCAAGTATCTTACCACCGGCCACCCAAAAATGCAATCGCCCACCCTGCATGAAAAACCACAGCTCCAAGGCACAGAGTCATCTCCTTGAAGGGGCTGACGTTTGTATTTTGCCCTTCCTGGACTTGTTCAAGCTCCTGGCTTGCCGGTAGATGACTTTTAAGCATCCGTATTCGATTTTGTATCGTTGCACTTGATAGAGACATCCTTAATAGTAATTTCACTAAAGAACGGCAGTAGAATAATCAACAACCAAATTCCTAAAACAATCAGCCGTTCCATTATGTAGTTTTTGAGTGCATATTACCGCACGGTAATTTCCGTGTTTTTTGAGTGCTCTTCGCATCATTTGCAATTTCAAAAATAGCGATATCGTTTGAGATTTTTTCATACTCTTTCATTTTAACACTCCCGCCTGTATCAAATTTAAGCATTGCACTCGCTTTTTATTTTTTAATTTTCGCATAATAAGCACTATATATTATTTTTCTTCAATATGGTTTGAATGATTTTGTAAGAGTTCAACTCTACACACTAAAAACAAAAAGATATCTTTTTCGTAGCCATTTCACAATATTGAAACCTGTCGAAAAAGCTGTAAATTGCTTTATCGGCAGGTTTTTGCTATAATGAAAAGAACTGAGTTAAGGAATGAACGAATATGCAAGAGATAAACAGCTTTTTAACAGCATTTGCGACTTTAAATGCCGGTTATGGAGTATCAAATGATTATGATTTTTCTGCAATTGGAGTTTGTGACCTCAATGAAATTAAAAGTGTAACGCAACGACATTTGAAACTCGAAAAACATGATTCTATTCATATATTTCAACTGGAAAATTGGGAGGAACAGCTATTTGTTGAAAATGCACTTCTCCCGCTGTGTCCTAACAGTGAAAATTTCTGGTTTGGAATCGTGCCTAAAAACATCATGTTGAATGGGTTGTCCCCAAAACAGTATTTTATCCATTTATTACGTCGTTTCTTCAATCATGATGAATTCATGGCTTTTCGTTTGCAGGTAGAAACCGAAAATTATTATGCATGTTGTTGGGAAGAATATTTGTTTTATAATCGTTCCAACACAACTCTTTATTATTTAAGTTTTCAAGTTCATGATTAAGTTTTTTCATTCAATCCGCTTTGTCAGATTTATGCTCGAACAGAAGCCTTTCCATATTACCGGTTTTTAGCAAAGCTGATTCCGGAATGGCGGGAGGCACTGGAAACCGCGATTCCCGCATTGGAGGAGTGCGCCTCTGTACCGGCGACCCCGCCGGACGCAGAATGGGGGCACATAACAAAAACTCGTTTCAGGCCCCCTCCTCCCCTTGCTGCGTTTATTATGGGCGTCTTGCTGAGGAGTACGGCTCCGGTCGGAGCGCGTTGTTCCATAGGGGGCCGAGCAGGCTGTACTGGGTCAGCTCAAACTCGTAATCCTTGCCGTCGCCCTTTTCGATATATTTCAGCGTGGCACCGTTTTGAGGGTCAATCCAGAATTTTTTATATACCCCAAAGCCGTTGTCCTTGATCTCGTATACGTCGCACGCCACATTACAGAGGGTTTCCATGCCGACATAATGGGTTTTGATCCTCAAAGAATAGCCGTCATGCTCCGTTTCCTCGTAAAAGGTGTCCAGCCACACGGTCAGCTCCCGGACAAGCTTATCCTCAGTCAGCGTGCCGTCGTAGTCCTGATTGATATACCATACGCCGTCATCACCGCCAACATAGTGTGTTTTGGTTTCCGCGCTGGTGTGTTCTTTTTCAATCCGTCCGCCGTCCCAGACGTTTTCAGTCATCAGCGAGTAATTCCCATCAAGCAGAGCCACCGTAACATGACGGTAAATCTCGCCGTCCTCTTTTTCCGTGAGCTTAAGATAGCCCGCGTTCGGCGGATTGAAAAACGCCTCGGTCAGCTTGCCGCCGTTCGGTTTGCCCTCCGATCCCTGCGCAGCGCTCACGACCTTTACCAGCGCGGTTTTGCTTTCTTCGCCTTTTTTTGCCGTAATCACCGATTCACCGGCCACAAGCCCCTTGAAAGCCGCCTTGCCGCCCTCGGACGTCAGCTCGATAATGTCGTCTTTCTCATTCTCAAAGGTTATGGCGCTGTCCCCGTCAAACGGCGTCCAGACATCCTCGCCGCCTACGATAATCGTAAAGGTTTTGTCATGCTTTCCGCTGCCCTCACCGCAGGCGGCAAGGATAAACAGCAAAAGCGCGGCAAACAGAAGCGCTGAAATTCGTTTCATGAAGTTCCTCCTTGTAGAAAGTGCGGGCGGGAAAGCGAAAGGCTTTCCCGCCCGGAATTCATTAGTTCATAAAATCATAGTTTGCCACCTGAATATGCAGATTGTACTTATGGGTTCCGGTTTCATAAAGGATGTCGTTGATTTCCTCGTCCCCGTCGGTTAAGGTCAGCGAAACGGTAAAGTTCTTATCGCTGTTCACGCCGTACCATGACATAGAACCCCACTCATCCATTTCCAGCTTTTCCTCTGCGAACGCCGCATAAGTCAGGCCTTTTTCTTTGAGCATGGAAACATATACCTTTACATCGTCGAGCGTCGCGCCGTCAATATAGGTGTTGATACCCCTGTTTTCCAAGTTTGTATTTTCGGTATCCGTGAATACAATTTTTCCGCTGCCTGTATAAGCTGCCCAGTCGGGAACAAATTCACTTTCAGGAAACGCAAAGGTCTTGCCGCCGAACGGGGGTTTTCCGCTCTCGCCGCAGGCGGCGAGAGCGAATACCATCGTCAGGGCCAGTAAAAGTGCAACCAGTTTTTTCATAATGAAACTCTCCTTTTCTTATCAATAATTAAAGTTATTATCATTTCTTGGATCGTCATCGTTTGGATTCAATCCGATTTGCAAAACCTCACCTTCCACGCCGTCAAAGGTCGAGAAAGTAAACGAAACCGAGCGCACAGTGTCGCCCTCCCATACATAGAGGGTATCTCCGTAAACAGGCTCGGACAGCGACTTAAAAACCGGGTTCGCCATATCGTCGGCTTTATATACCCAGGCGAAAACCTCGTCGTAGCCGCTTTTCAACATGCTAAACACCTTGTCGATCACAGGAAAGTAACCGTCCATATCCGGCGAACCTTTGATCGCGCGCATATACGGCAGATTCTCCATCGCGTCGGGCAGCTCCTCATCGGTCAATACCTCAAAGTCCTCCGGCTGCGTAAAGCCGGTCAGTTTCATTTCCGCAAGCACCTCGTCGGTAAACCAACGGCTGCCGCCGGTTTGCTCGGACGGTTTGCTGGAGGCTTCAGGCTGCACCGCAATACCCACCACAAAGGTGATATAAGCAACCTCTGTGCCTTCCCACATACTGTCGTAGATACGGAAGTCATAAACTCCGTCCTCATCCGGCGCAGTGAAAGTGCGGGGACTTTCGCCCATATCCTCCAAGTCGCAACTGTCGAGATAATGCTCGTCGGCAAGCTCCTCTTTGTTATGCTCAATGTCGGACGGCATCATGGCAAGCCATGCCGTCATATTGTCGTTTTCATCACTGAGTCCTGAAATCTCAAAGGACAGCTTGATTTCCTCGCCGGGTAGAAACCGCTCTTTTTTAAGACCGAGCTCGACTTTTAATTTGTTGTTCGCGTCCAGCGTTACCATCTTTGGCGTTTTCGTCTCCGTGCCGCCCTCTGACGGTGTTTTATTTCCGAACAATCCGCAGCCCGCCAGAGAGAGCAGCATGACTGCCGAAAGAGCAAATATCAGGAATTTTTTCATGGGCCGGAATGCCTCCTCTTGTTTTGGATTTGGACTTCGCATTTCAGGCAGACGATTTCAAACTCCGCAAAGCAATCGTCACATACACGCTGTCCACATTGGGGGCAGCGATTGAAGTTCAGCACGGCCTCGGTATTGGCGCGCTCGTATGCCGCATCATGCTCCGCTTTCCACATCAAAACGCGGGCTTTTTTCTCCCCCTCATTTTCGAGCGATGCGTCCCGCATCGAAAACGGGTAATGTTCACTTTCCCATGCCATCCCGCACTCGTCGCAGTAAAAAACAAAACGGAAGTATCGGTCAGTGGAATGATCTTCGTGTTTTTTTGTTACCGCGGGCAGCATCGTTTTCCCCTCCTTCCCTTCTCATGCTTTCTAGAGTAGCATGCGGCCTTTGTCCTTGCCTCCACCCGAATCGGGGGGAATTCACGTTTTCGGTGCATATTTCTGGATAAAGACAGAAAAAACGCCCAATCGTTACGATTAGGCGGAGAAGAACGGGTTACCCGTTCCGGTTGGCTATGTCAAACAGTTCCCGTTTGGAATGGATATCCAGCTTGAAGTACAGAGATTTTCGATACCCTTTTTCCGTGTTGAGCGTGATGTTCATTGTTTTGGCGGCAGAGCTTTCGGTGTGGCCGACCAGGATCAGCCTTGCCAAGATGTATTCCTGTTCGGATAAACAATCGAAAGGATGGGGCTGTTTTATCGGAATTTCCGGCCGATCCGGCTGTGAAATAACGGCCTTGTTTTCCGGTGCGTCTTTTTTGTTCCAGGCGTAGACAAAGTAGGGTTCCAGAAAAAAATACACAATCAGCAGCACTACCGACAGCGCCGCATAGATGCCATATAGCAGGGCAATATTGTCTCGCAGCAGCTCCTGCAAGCTCGAATGGAACAAGGCGAGCGTCAGACCCATACCGGCGCCGATCGCACCGATGAAACGGGTGGGATAGATGCCGAAGGAGACAGCGGCGAAGAAGGTCCACAGCACCGCCAGCACGACGATAAAGCCCAGCAGGACGAGTGACGGATAACGCAGGAAGGGAATACGCAGGGACAGGTAGGACAGCGCGAAGCCCAATACCGACAGTGCGAAAAAACCGCCATAAATACGGAGCGACCGCGCCTTCAGCTTCCGGCGAATGATCGTTAACACCATCGCCATCACAGCGGCAGATAGGTACAGTACACTGATTCCATTCGGTACGCTTTCCGCAAAAGAGGAAGCGAAACACAGCAGCAGCGTCGAAAAAGCATTGATCGCCCACAATCCGAGAAACAGCACTTTCGGCATACGAAGCATGTCTTTCCGTTGCACATAGGGGGCTTCGATTTTTGCCGGAATGAGGTAATAGAACACCGTAATCAAAGCAATAGGAACGATTGAGAAGAGTGTAAAAACTGTAAAACGGATCGGATAAAGCTCATTTTGCAGTATGGCAATCAGCACTCCGCCGGCCGCCATCCCGATAATTCCATCCCGCCAGGCCGTCTCAGTGGTAAACTGATGCGCAGTGACCGAAACCATCACGCCGATGGAGAACGTGCAGACAAACGCCTCTATATAGAATAAAACGGTTATAACCGCGGATGGAAACGGAAGGGGGATCAGTACTGCGGCCAGAAATACGGCAGGCATCAATACCCGTTCCGCCCGCACCGTTTGGCGGGGAAACAGGCTGATAAACAGGATGGAAGCCAAATACCCGATGACGATCACGGCTAACGTGTCTGTCCGCGTCAGTGGGATAGGCGTTCTGCCGAACAGCGACATGGTGGTGCCGGAATAGTACAGCACCCCCATCTGCCAGACGATAAACGGCGCCGTAAAGAGCGTCAGCAGCCCGCCCGAAACCCTATATTGATGGTTCTGTTTTTGAATGAAGCGCATGTTGAAACACCCCTCGACAGGCTTGTTTTTTGTAAAGGGAGTGACCCGTAATTTCAGGGCACTCCCTTGCGCATACCTGTGTATAATCAAGCCGGAGCCGCTCCGGAAAATGGCCTGCGACGCTCCATACGCCAAAATCCTCCACACTAAAAAGCATGGATACCAAGCCCGCGCTCAGGATATTGGTACAAACCGCAGTGAAGAACGGATATCCCTGCAGAAAAGCTGGTTTCCACCCGCCAATCTCTTATCCTCGTGCGGCTGCCATCGTTCATCCTCCGCCCTTGAGCGCTTTATTGGTTTCATATATGAGGTCTTTTATCACAAGCGGTTTCCCGATATGCGCGTTCATGCCGCTGGCCCGGGATTTTTCCACGTCCTCGGCGTATACGTTCGCCGTCATGGCAATGATCGGGACACTTCTCGCCTGCGGATGGCCGCTGGCCCGAATCGCGACAGTCGCCTCGTAGCCGTTCATCTCGGGCATCTGAATATCCATATATATGACGTCATAGTCCCCGGGTGCGGAAGATATAAACGTATCTACCGCCTCTGCGCCGTCGCCTGCAATTTCCACCTCAAAGCCGAGCTGTTCAAGAATTCTGCAGGCGATCATTTGATTAATTTCGTTGTCCTCACACAGAAGTGCCCGCATATTCTTAAAAGAGGCCGCCGTTTCCTCGATGTGTGTGCTTGTATGAGAGGGCTGTGCCGAATCCTTATCAAACGACAGCTCAACAGTGAAGACGCTGCCCGCGTCAACCGTACTGTCACAGGCAATGGTGCCGCCCATCGCCGTCACATAGCTTTTGCAGATGGAAAGCCCCAGGCCGGTACCCTCGATGCTGCGTACCTTTGTATTCTCAGCCCGCGTAAACGGCTCGAACAATCCAGGGATCTGTTTCGGATCGATTCCCATACCGCTGTCCTCGATGACAAAACGGAACGCCGCCGTTTCTGAACGAAGGGATCTCATTTCCAGGACGGCAAAATGGACCAATCCGCCGGCAGGCGTGAATTTCATGGCATTGTTCAGCAGGTTGATCAAAACCTGTGAAAGCTTGATCCGGTCTCCAATCAGGTGGTTCGTCTGAATGTTGCTGAAGTCCACCGTAAACCCCTGCTGTTTGGCCATGCAGAGAGGGCGTATCATCTCACAAATCTCATCAAGCATTTTCTGCAATTCGAAAGGCTCAGCGGCAATCGCGTCCTGTCCGCTTTCGATGCGGCTCATATCCAGAATATCGTTGATGATATGAAGCAGATGGCCGGATGAATCCAGAATCGTTTTCAGATATTCCGTTTGTTTCTCCGGTTCATCCACGCTCTCCATGAGAAAACGCGTCATATTCATAATGGCGTTCATCGGTGTGCGGATATCATGGGACATATTCGCAAGGAAGCGGGTTTTTGCATGATTGGCGCTGTCGGCCATGGCAAGCGCGTTTTTCAGGGCTTCCTCCCGCTCACGCTCCTTTGTGACATCCTGCGCGATTCCCACGAACTCCGCGTCGTTCTCCGATGGATAAAGACGCATGACATAATAACGCCTACATCCCTCCTCAGCGTGAGGGACATAATCGCTGATAAAGGAGCCGTTCCCATCCCATTCCGCCAGCTTGCTATTGATCTTCGCCACCGCCTCTGATTCCATTCCATCCGGCATAATCATCCGATATCGTTGCCCCTCCACCACAAGCCCTAAATAGCTGTAGCCAATGATATCTTTCACGTTGGAGGAGCAGTAAAGCGGTTCTGCCTGCCGGGTCGAGAGCAGGGCAAAGGCGATCTGCGTATTCACAACAAGCTGATCATACAATCGTTCCCGCACCATTAGGGCACTGTCGAATTGCCTTCTCCGTGCCTGATAGATAAAGCGGAAGGTAATTAAAGTACAGAAAGCCAAAAAGACGATGATAGCGATGCTCAACCCGATGACGCTCGAAGTGAAGCCATCCATGGTCGCATTCACAACCCCTTCAGGCACCCAATAGCATAGCTGCCATAACGTATCCCCATTTTTTACCGGCATGAGCACCACATACCAGGAGCCGTTGTCGTTTCGGCACAGGAATGTGCTGATTTCCTCTGTAATCATGGTATCCTCAACGGTATATCCCTCTTGGGTTAGGCAGATGCAGTCCATATCGTCAAACAGTGTGAGTATATTATGGATCTCCGGGGCGTTGGGGTGTGTAAGCTGGCTGATTTTTGCGCCTCCGCTCTGTGCGAGGTACATAAACGCTTCTCCATCGAAGGAGGAGAAATCCATTCCGTCAAGGAAGGAATCCAGATTCTGCACGGTGGATACGGCCACAGCCCGTGAGCCGTTTATCAGAAGCCGCGATTCCAGCGGGACGGTATAGGTGACGGTAGACTGCTTGATTGTCATACATTGTCCGTACTGTTGTGCGCCATATATGAATTCGGCAGCCTCATCCGGCCGAACGGCATCCCCCTCTGCATTTACACAACACCCATCTTCCGTGTAGACTACTATATTGGAAACGCCCCATATATCCTGCTCGTTTCTCATAAAGGCCAATAAATCATCGGTCTCTGCCTGCTCCCTTGTTTGAAAACCGTCCGCAATACTTTCCGCAACTTTCCAATCGTTGTCGATTTTCCCTTCAATATAGGAGGCGACCTGGTAGCTGATTTCCACCAAATGAGAGGCGCTTTCGGCGGTGATACTATCTTGATAGCGACTGATAAAATTGCGAAAAAACCAAATCAAAGCCAAAATCACTACAAGGGCAGCAAGCCATACCGCGAGCACCCTCTTTGTCGTCATTCTTTTTTGCTTGCCTCCCCTGTTCATGAAATGAAATCCACACCTCTCTAAATGGCCTTCACAAGCGCTTTCCGCTCGCAAGGGCAGGATGCTGCCGCGTTGTACTGAAAATCAAGTTCACCACCATTTTGTGCGCGCAGGAATGCGATGGTCCCGCATACCGCCTGATATATTGGGTTCAAGCCGAGATTTCCGGAAAGGCCTTTCAGACCATGCGCCATGTCAAAAGCGGCTTTTCATATAGCCCTCGAATTTCCTTCTTAGATGGCTTCGGGAGGTCGTCCCTTAGCCATCTTTATCGATTGTGCCGACTTCTCTTGCCATGGTAAGTTCCAGTACATCCTCGGTACCGGAACTCTGGACAAAAATCACGTCGGTCTGAATGAGCCGATAGGCCCCGCCGCAAAATTGCCTGCCCTTGAACGAGACCATTTTCTTGCCACGCCCATGAGCTGCAAGTAAATTGGAACGGGTAAACGCTTTGATAAAAGATTTTCTGTCAGCCGGGTGGACGGTGTCAGCGATCCCGGCAACCAGCTCGTCAAACACTCCGGTGTCGACGTGGGGACGGACGGCATTGTCCTTATACTGCAATTTGCAATACCGGTTCTGCGTCAAGTTTACTGAGATTACCATCGGATATACTGCCGAGAAAGTGGCCAGCAGAGATTCCAAGTCCTCGTTGCTGAAAAAATCCGCTTGTTCCTCAATATAGGGCGTGTATTGATATGCCGCTTGTTCCATTTCCGGCGTATAAAACGCAAAATTGTTTTTGCCATTCCGCTTGACATGATAGAGCGCTTTATCCGCCTGCTGAAACAGTGTGTCGTAGGTGTCCCTGGCGGTTACGCCAAAAGCGATGCCGACACTGACCCGCAGCGGAAGCTGCTTCTGCTCCCCGATACGAATGGCCGAAAGCCTTTTCATAAAGGTTCGCATGGCGCTGCTGAGCCAGGATTCCGTTCCGCAATTGTCCAGGAATGCGATAAACTCATCGCCTCCAATTCGGCCGACGATATCGGTCTGGCGAAACTGCGTGTGCAGCGCCTCCCCGATCAGCTGTATCGCTTTGTCGCCCTGCGCGTGGCCCAGCGTATCATTGAAAGTTTTAAGGCTATCCAGGTCTACTACAAGGAGGGCACAGGGGGCGGCCTCCGCACGGGAGAGTCTACTGGAAATGAGGTTTTCCGCCGTGGTCTTGTTATAAACCCCGGTCATGCCGTCCGTTTCCGCTTTCTTCTTTACATCCAGCGCGGCAAATTTTTCTTTTGTGATATCGCGCAGGATGGTGTAGGCTTTGATATGTCCGGTGTATGGATCTTGGATCATTTGTAATTCCGAACGTATAAAACCGTGACTGCCGTCCGGAAGAGAAACGGCCCATTCCGCACTTAAATTTTTCTGACCGTCAGAAAACTGCGTAATTAAATGCTCCCTTGAGAAAAACTCGAGATATCGGCTTTCCTCTTCCGGCAAAATATAGTTCTTTACGATGTACTGAATCACCTCGCTGCGTTTTTCCCCAATGGCGGGAAAGTCGTCGGGAAGTAACGCCCCGCCCTGCTTCTCCGTAATCCCCGTGGTGAGGTCCGCCTCCAGGTAGATCATCACACTTTCGGATGTCACGTCATGGCTGATTGTTTGCAGGTATCGGTCATATGCCAGTTCTTTTTCGTGGCTTTCTGTGATGTCCAGAACGGAGAGAACCGCGAACTTCGGCGTATGGTCCTCATCATAGATAGCGGAGTATTTAATGTCGATCCACCGCGGCTCTCCAGATGGATTGATATGTATTTTGGCTTCGCCAGTCGGCTTTCCCTCTTTGATTTCACTAAAGATACGCCTGTAATCCTCAACGCTTTCCGGCAGTATGGCCCCCTTTTCTATAGCGGACTCGGATACAAGGATTTTCGTCCTGATTATGGGCTCTCCGATAGCGGAATCGACGCGGGCCGTATCGGTGGCGATATCGTACCGATAGATTTGACGGTTCGAGTGTTCCGCGACAAGCTGCCAGACCCGTTCGTTTTCCCGGCGGGTCTGTATTTCATTTTCAAGCAAGTGACGTCTGGTCGTATCTTCCAGGGTGACGATCGCTTTGACCGGGGTTCCATTGCTGTTAAAAATGGTTGCGAATTCGCCATATTCCCAGCACCACGAGCCATCGGCACATTTGATATAGGTCTCTTTGGTTCCGGATGCCTCTCCGCGCAAGATCGCCTTATAAAAAGCGATAAAGGTTGTCCGGCTTGCATCGTCCAGATAAGTGGTTTTCTCTAAACATTCGGGTAACTTCAGCCTATTGGAGGAAAAGCCGTGTTTTTTTACATAGGCCGCCGGCATGGTCAGCATATGGGTTTTGATGTCGTACAGGCAGATGACTCGACCCATCTGTTCCATGGCCAGCCGGATTTCTTCTTCGCTGACACGCAGCCGTTCCTCGATTTCCTTGCGTTGCGTAATATTGACGAACACGACAAGATAGACGCGCTCCCCGTTCAGCTCCATGAGCCTGCCTTTTTCATACAGCCAGGCGACAGAGCCGTCTTTCGCGCATACCCGAAATTCCTGTTCGATATTTTGAGGGGAATCCGCCTTGATTGGAAGCACGGACCGAAAGGCGGTCCCATAGTCCTCATCCAGTACAAAACCTCTGAGGTTATCCGCATGGATGCGTTCGTATTCCTCCCGGGTATACCCGAGTTCCGACAGCAGCGTACCACCCACATGCAGGAGCTCCCCGTTGTGACATGAGAAGATGATGGTGCAGAGCGGAATGGAGGTATCCAGAGCCTCTTGATAGGTGCGTTCCCGTGCAAGTTCGCGTGTCCTCGTGATGTCCCATCCGATGCCGTATAACCCAATCACGCTTCCGGACGAATCATGGAGAAGATATTTGGAGGTACTGGCATACCGCGCGACGCCGTCCGTGGAAGGAAGCGGTTCCTCGCAATCGACAAGAGGTTCACCGGTTTCCAATAACCGGCTGTCGTTTTCGCGATACCGATCCGCCTGCGTCGGATCAAACAGATCGTAATCGGTCTTGCCCACAATGTCTTTTTCGCTCTTTAAACCGGCTAATTTTGCGAATGCCCGGCTGCAGCACATATAATGAAAATGTTTATCCTTGACGAAAGAGAGCTCTGCCGCAGACTCCATCATCGCCGCGAGAGCAACCGGCAGCATATCCCGGAATGACAATTCCTTTTTTTCTTCATTTGACAGATCGGTGTAATACACGTTAAAAAAGGCGTCTCCGCTGATATCGTGCGTCATCCGTCCAAAAATCATTACCCCCACATAACCGCCGTTCCCATGCCGCAGCCGGTATTTGGCGCTGCGCGCTTCACCGGTCGTAAGCATTTCATGCACGGCGTTTTCGACGATCTCCAAATCATCGGGATGCACACCCCACATGGCGCTTTCCCTATACGTTTCCATCAGTTCATCTTTGTCCATGCCGACCAGCTTGCAGAACCCGCTATTAAAATAGACGGGAATGATCCTGCCCTTGCCGATCACCTTCATGCGGACAAAACCGCCGGGCGTGTCGTTCATCAGCCCTACCAGCGTTTTATTGTCGTTTTCAATTTTTGCGTTCAAATCCCGGCGGCAGAGCATGGCGGCAACATAATCCCCGATGGCCTGCAAATGACCGATGTGGGTTTGCTGCCTGCGCGGATCATCGACGCCCAGAAAACCGATCAGCTGACCGTCGCGGCGAAGGGGTACCGCAATCAGAGAGTGAATGCCCTGCTCGCTCAGAATACGCCGCTCCTCGGCACGATGCTCATCCAGCTTTGTCACGTCCTCGATACTGACAAAACCGTCCTGTTCAAACGCGTTGAACCAAAACGGGCTTGTTTCCAACGGTATCTCCTGCAAAAAATTCTTCTGGCTGCTGATGCCCTCGGCACACGTTTCATACGTATTATTTGACACCCCATGCACAGAATCGAGCTCAATGACATAAGCCCTATCCCCGGAGAAATACGCAAGTATCCTGCATAGAACTTCTTCAATTCCTTTATCCGCATCCGTCTGCGTGAGAAGGTCATGCGCCACCTCATTTAAGAAACGGAGCTGCTCAGAGGACTGTATGATTTGCTGTTCAGCCTCTCGCTGCGCCGTCATGTTGATGATGGAGCAGTAAAACAGACGCCGGTCGCCGGCCGACGCGATCACACGGACTGTTATGCGGATATAGGAATGTGTATTTTCACCGGATAGGCCCGACAAGCACAGCTCACAGGTAGATTCCGCTCCGGATGCAATCGCCGCCTCGATGTTCTCATACATCATACTGAGATTTCGCCCATCCATATGATTGGCAAAATCAAGTGCCAGTGCCTCTTCTATAGATATGCTGCCGCCGAGTTCCCGTGCGTATTTGTCATTTACCCGCAGCAGTTCAATTTTTCCGTCACGATATTCAAAAACGCACGCGCCGCCAATATAGCTGTTGAAAATAAGCGTTTCCATCGAGTTGGGATTCCAAAACGTGTTGTTATCCAGCATATCGATGGTTTCCAGAGCCATGATCTCGCCCTTTTTCACGCTTTGGGAGGCGAGCGTCTCATATTCCTTAACAGGCATCGGTTTTGCGTACAGATAGCCCTGCACAAGATAACAGCCGATGGATTTGAGATAATCCGCTTGGGCTTGTGTTTCCACACCTTCGGCAATGACCGACATTCCCAGCCATTTTGCCATACGCACAATCGACTCCAGGATATTGCCCCCGCGCTGCGAAACCGCGGTGTCCTCTAAAAAATGCATATCCAGCTTTAAGATGGATGCCGGCACATCTTTTAAGGTGTTGAGAGAAGAATAGCCGCTGCCGAAATCATCGATTTCTACGGTGAACCCGTAGTCGATCATCCGTTTGATAACCGCAACAATCTGTTCGGTGGATTGTGCAAAAGCTGTTTCGGTGATCTCCAGGCGCAGCAAATCAATCGGGATATGATACTCTTCCACATATCCGGTGACGGAATACGTCATACCTTGAAATATTCACAGAAATCGGCAGCGGAGAGCGCCCGCCGTCAAGCCATTTGCGCAATAAACGGCAGACCTCGCGCCAAACATATTTGTCCATTTCATAGATGAAGCCATTTCGCTCAAAAACAGGGATAAACTCGCCTGGAGGTATCAGCAGTCCGTTTTCCGGATGCCGCCAGCGGACCAAAGCCTCCGCACCGATAAGGGCGCCGGAAACATGGTTGTACTGCGGTTGAAGCCAGGCTTCAAACTGCCCTTCCTCAAGCGCTTTATTCATCTCTGTGACGATTTGCTGTTCGCGCAGAAGACGGTCGCGCATCGATTTATCAAACTGCGCGATATGGGTATCGTAACGGCCTTTTACGGAGGTTTCGGCAAGCACCGCCCGGTCATACATGGCGCTGACAGAAAGGGAAAGGTCGTCTATAACATAGCGCCCTATACTGAAGGTGACGGGCCGGATGGAGCCGCCAAGCAGGGCGGCTTGTTTTCTAATCTGCTCAAGCTCGTCTGATTCCATAAAGCTGCGCGGGTACAGCACGGCAAAATCGTCCGCAGCGACACGGCAGCAGATGCCACCGGCCGGTTCAAATCCAGACCGGAAAATATTCGCGATATGCCGCAGTATATCATCGCCCTTTTGCGTGCCATACTGATCGTTGATAACCTTGAAGCCGTTGATATCGAAGCATGCCAGGACATAGAAACCCGGTTCCTGTGCACTGACCATCTCGGCAACCTGGTCGAAAAAAGCTTCACGGCTGTATAGGCCTGTGAGTTTATCCCATTTGACAGCATTGGCGGCCGCTGCCGTCTCCCGCAGCTTGATCGTATTCCGAAGGCGATGTTTGAGTATAGAGGGATTATACGGTTTGACAACAAAGTCGTTCGCACCCAAAGCGAGGGCCTTGACTTCGGCGTCCTTCTCTGTGTTTCCGGTCGCAACGATGACGGGAATATGGGAGAGCGTTTCCGACTTACGCATCTGTTCCAGCACTTCATACCCATCCATAACCGGCATGGCAATATCCAAAAGTACAGCAGAGATGGTTTCATGCGATTTCCAAAGTATCTTGAGCGCATCTTCACCATTACAGGCCTCTGCAATTTGGTAATCCTTTCGGAGTATATTATGCAGTATTTTCCGATTTATCTCGTTATCGTCAACGACAAGGATGTTTTTCAGCATGGTGGTGACCATTCCTTTCTCGCGGAGACCGTGGCGCAGGGCACAAAATCAAAGGTTGAAAAACTGTTTTCAACCTTTGGCACCTTCCGGCTAACACATAGATATTGAATCCTGTGCCTATCACACATGCGGTATATACTCGGAAACCGGGCTCGACGCCTTTGTTCTTACGCTTGAGAAAGGCGCCCCTGTTCGGTTATTCATACAACCAGACAGGCGTGCCGCGGCTTAGCCTCTTGGCTTTACGTACACTGCATTTCTACGGGCTTGCCGTTGTTTTTGCCGCACCTCTTTGAAATGAAATTCTATTGACGGGCCGAACCGCCGCGCAATTGCTGTTTTGAGCATTTATCCAAATATTCTACAAGTTTCCTTTAAATTATACACGTAACACCCATACTCTACAATGTGGTTATGCGAATTGGCAATTGACATGTCTGAAATTATATTGACATTTGTTTGCCATGTCCGGTTATACATGGTATGATGGCAACGCGAGGTGAATGGTTATGGACTTTTCCGAAAAATTTTCCGCTCTGCTCTCGCTGACGGCCACAAAAAACGTAACATTGGCACGGGCTATTAATATCGATACCGCTCAAATAAGCCGCATGAAAACCGGCGTCAGGAAAATGCCTGTAAAGACGGCATTGATTCGCGATATCTCGAGTTATTTCGCCGGCCGGTTCGACAGCGATTATCGCTTGTCCGCCTTATATGAATTAACCAGTGATGTCCGTTTACAGATGACGGTGACCGAACCCTCTCTTGCCAGTATCATTTATGATTGGCTGGTTTCACCGGATATGACTCCCAAAAGCCAGACCAGCCGTTTTTTAGATCGTATCGGGGCTTTTTCCATGCAGGGTTTGGGTGAGGTACTGCCGGAAAACAAGGCTCATAGCCCCGCGCTGGGAGACACCGGCTTTATCGCGTATTACAATAATGAGGGAAAACGGCAGGCGGTACGCGATCTCACGGCCTTTATTCTGGCCCTTGATGCGCCCTGCCTCATCCGCGTGTTTACAGACGAAAGCCTGGACTGGGTGTATGAGGACAGCGCTTTTACCAGGGAACTGGCGGGGTATGTTGGGCAAGTGGTGCAGAAAGGCTGTAGGATTCAGCGTGTCCGGCCGCCCGATCTAAGCACCGAGAGTGTTTTCCGTTCCATGGAACGCTGGCTTCCCGCCTATATGGCGGGGGTTCTTAAAATTTTTTATTATCCCTGGACGCGCGACGACTTGCACCGTCGGACAATGGTGATCATACCGGGGCATATTGCGATGCATTCCGATTCCTTGGCAGGGCAAAGGGAATGCCCTATGACGGTTCTTACAACGGACACCAAAACGGTTCAGCTTACGGATGAACATTACAGCAGGATTCTCGAGCGTTGCCGGCCCATGATGGGTGTCTACACAGTGGATACAACGGTTAAGCCGGCGGAACGCCTTGAAGCTATCGAGGCTATCGAGGACTTTGGTGTTTATAAGTCGGACAGGCTTTCCGCGCATACGATGCCGGCCGAGCTGCTGGCGCTTATCCGCCGGCGCGGTACACCTTGCGTGCAAAAGATGTGTGATTGCCTTGAAAGGGGTATCGCTCTGAGGGCCAAGGTTTTGGAGCGTCATATTATTACAGATATCATTTCTCTGCCGGACCTGGAACAGGTGCTGTCCGGCTGTGCGGAAATCCCCGGTACAAAAATGTCCCCCGACGATTGCCTGTACTACACACCGGAGGAATACAGACTACACCTCGAACGCATTTTATGGTATCTGGAAAATCATTCCCATTATCAAGCGTTACTTTTGGATAAACCGCTTTTTGAGAATACCGACGTATATATCAAAGGAGACAGTTACGCTTTACTGATAAAAAAGGAGGCTCCATTTGCGTTGTTTGAGATTACCGAAAGAATACTGGCCTCCTCGTTATGTGAGTATCTCCGCCATCTTATGAAAGACCAGCTCCGCCTTACTTTACGGACGGAAACAGTCGGCCGGCTGCAGAAAGAGCTACGGCGATTGCATGAGGCTGCCGGCTTTTAATCTTCATCTGAAAAAGAAAACAGGATGTGGTATTCTCGGGTATGGTATTATGCCCCCCAGAGTTTCGCTTACTGAATAGTAGTAAGTAACATATAAAAAAACTCTCAAAAGGTGTACCTTTTGATAATGGCAAGGGGTGTGCTTTGTTTTGCTGCCTATTTTTACAAAAGTCCACAAAATTCAAGAATTTTTCTTTTATGTATTAAATTTTTATTGGTTTTATGGTATCATTTACAATGATAATTGCAACTCTCAAAAGGTACACCTTTTGATAATGGCGGTCATTAAAATCAATTTGTATGTCATACCTTATGAAAAAACTATTGGCATTGCTGCTTGCAGTAATAATGATAACATCATTAACAGCTTGTGGCGAAAAAGAAAAAAACGAAGATTTTGGAGGCACTTGGAAAGTTGATAGCATCGAGTATGAGGGGTCAAAATTTTCCGTTGAAGAGTGGAATAATATGGAGGACGAAGATTTAAGTGGATTCTATATTATTTTTAAAGATGGTGGAAAAGCATACGTCTATGATGATGGCTATGGTGATTTGGTAAATTGGTTGAAATCGGATGATAGTATTATGATCGGCGATCTTCATTTGTGATATACCATAATTATACATTATTTTTCTCATTATTTCAAGATTGATTGGTGTTCAATTCCAAAATTAAAAGGTCCTACCGCAAACGATAGGAATTTTTAAAATTATATCTCAATGTCTTCAATTAAAACAATAAATCCGAACCCATCTCCGATTTTGAAGATTGAGTTCGGATTATATTGGCTTGGTGGAGGCGAGGGGAATCGAACCCCTGTCCGAAAATCACTTGCCTAGGCTTTCTCCGAGTGCAGCCGATCGTTTGAGATTCCCCTCAACGGGCGCCGAGCGGCAGGCTCCCGGTTACGGTAGCCGCCTTCTTCATGACAGGGACGGCGGCGCTTCCCTGTGCACGTTCACCGCTAAATCACGCCTCTATCCCGGCCGCGGTATTCCGGGTAGAGACGGCAGCCTAATTAGGCCGCGAGCGCAACAGTGTTGTTGTCGTTTGTTTTGAAAAGTTGCGGATTTTATAGCGGGCCCGCACCGCTACTCGCTTACCAGGGCTCACAATCCCCGTCGAAACCTTTACGCCCCCATATGAGGGACTTACATTATAAACGAGTTTTGGCGGGTTGTCAAACATTTATAAAGGACATGCCGCCGGCAGACGGCGATTTCTATGAAAATGGCGCGGATTAGTCCCCGGGTACAACATTTAAAAGAACGGCGTTGTCCCATTCAATCCCCGTCTTCATCAAATTCGTCACTAAACGGGCATGCGCGAATACAGGCGCCGCAAGGCTCGCACTTTTCGATATCGGGAACAGGAAAATCCAAACCGCCCTTTTTCATGACGATATTACCTATGGACAACATAAAACGCATCTGCCGCAGCCGGTGCAACGCATCGAGGCAACCATTTCGGCAACACTCTTCAAGAGTATATCCTCCTTATCTTGTTGGAAGCTTCGAGGCCTGTCAAATCCAAAAGCTGTTCAGCCTTTTGCGGCCGACAAGCCGAAAAGATCCGGTATATCCTCTTCGCTGTATACAGCGATGCCATGACGGCGCAGCAGACGGACGGCTAGGCCTTCGCCCGGAATCAAACGGCCGGTGAAAGAGCCGTCGTACCGCATACGAACGCCGCAGGAAGGGCTTTTCTCCTTAAAAACAGCTTTTCGGATATCCTGGCGCAGACAGATCTCCAAAACACGGCTGGCCCCTTGCCGGAAGGCATCGGTCCGGTCACATCCCCGGCGGTCGTAGACACGGCCGTCCGGCGCGATCTCACATGGAAGCCGCGGGACCGGCAGCCCACCCAGACATTCCGGGCAAACACAAATCGCCGCGCCCGAACGGACGAGCTCTGAAAGGATAGAAAAACCATAGGCCTGCCCGTCGTATCGGACGGGCTCCCCACACAGGCAGGCGCTGATGACCCATTCCGGCCGGGCAGACTTTCCCGTACCCTTCATTTAAAAATACCGAAGGAGGGAGACGACCTTGCCGAGGATGACGACCTCCTTGACGATAATCGGTTCAAAGGCGTCGTTCTCAGGCTGCAGACGGATATGGTCCTTTTCGACGAATAGGCGTTTGACGGTGGCTTCGTCTCCAATCAGGGCGACGACGATGTCACCGTTTTCGGCCACCGGCGTTTTTTTGACGATAACCACATCGTGATCCAGGATCCCGGCGTTGATCATACTGGTGCCGGAGACGCGCAGCGCGAACAGCTCCCCCGGCTGATACCCGCCGCCGGAATAGGGGACGTATTCCTCGACTTCTTCCACTGCTAAGATCGGCTGGCCGGCCGTCACCTTGCCCAACAGAGGAACCCGGGCAACGCTTTCGCCTGGAAGACGGATGGCGCGGTTGAGGCCGCTTTGTCGGTTGATGTAGCCTTCTTCTTCCAGCACCTTGAGATAGGCGTGCACGGTGGAAGTCGATTTGATACCGGCAGCCGCGCAGATCTCCCGCACGGTGGGGGGGAGGCCATCCTGCGCCCGTTCTTTCAAGAAAGTCAGGATTTTCTGCTGCTTTTCGTTCAGACTTTTCATAACCACAACATCCTTTCTCCACTCAGAAGACGAATATATCGTCCATTACACCTTAATAAAAGCACATGCCGGAAGGCTCCCATGACGCTTTGATACTGAGGCCCCCCTTTTTTTATATAGTATAGCACGTTTTTCGGAAATTGCAAACATTTGTTTGCGATTTCCGCCGGATTCACACGGAATTTCCTATGAAAAGATAAAGATTATTCATATTTCATTCACACAAAAGACGAAACCGTCGATTATAATAAAGCTGTACTCGGAAGCGGAATGGAGCCGCACCGGACCGCTTCCATTCAGCGAGTACGTTCTACCCTCCTCAAAACACCCCTCTAACTTAGTAAAAACCCCGCCTCCGCAGGCGGGGTTTTTACTGTCTTCAGGTTTTTATAGTATGAAAATATTGCCGCATTAAGCAGCAATCCCCTGTTTGCCGCGTCCGGTTTTGCATATGCTAATCTTGCCGTTTCAAGCGGGAACGGAGGAAGCTGTGAACAAATGGCGCAAAAGGCTGATGCTTCTGCCTTTTTTGACCGCAGGGCTGTTGCTGCCCATACAGGGAGAAACCATGCCCTCGGCCAATGTCGGAGACGTCGTCATCAGCGGTACCATAGAAGAAATAGAGCTTCCCCGCGTCCGATTTACCGGTTCCACACCGCAAATAACCGCCATGCCTGATGCTGCGGCGGAAAGGCGCCTGAACAGGTGGATGCGGGAAATGGAACAAGCGGCTCTTGCCCGAGCCAAAGCGGCTGTGCTGGCACTGTCACCCGACGACGGGTCGGGGCGTGCTGTTGAAGGGGTGTTTGGCTATGAGGTGAAACGAAATGGGCGCGGCTTGGTTAGCCTCCTATTTCATGATTATTTGTACAGCGGCGGGGCCAACGGCCGTACAGTCGTGACCGGATTGACCTTTTCGTCCAGAGACGGACAGGTTTATCGCCTGCAGGATCTGTTTAAAAATGAAGAAACCTATGGAGCGGTCCTGGATGAACACATCCGCCGCCAGCTTAGAGACAGGGGGCTGGAATCCCAGCTTTTGAAATCGTTTTCCGGCATCACCAAAGACGCCTGTTTTTATCTGACCGCTACCGACCTGGTGATTGTCATACAGGAGCTCGACTGGTTTCCTCATTCCATGGGGTCGGTGGAATTCCCCATCCCTCTTTCGGAACTGTCCATGTACACGCAGGATGTGCTCAAATAATCGTTCGTATCACGCGGCTTGAAACGGCGCAGGACAAGAGGCGGGCCCATACGGGTCCGCCTCGGTTTATGTATGCAGGGTTTCCAGATTATACGGCGTCTGTTGGTATACAAAGTAATTCAGCCAATTGGAAAACAGCAGGTTCGCGTGGCTGCGCCATACCATCGGAGGGACTGCCTCCGGGTTGTCGCCGGGGAAATAAGATTGGGGAAGAGAGGGGTGGATGCCGCGCAGGACATCCCGATGGTATTCCACCGCCAGGGTATAGCGGTCGTATTCGCAGTGACCCGTGACGAAAACCTGGCGGGCATCCCGGGTGGAGACGATGGCAACCCCCGCCGTTTCAGACAGGGCGAGGAGCTGGAGCCCCGGCTTGTTTTCGATATCCTCTGCTTCTATGGACGTATAGCGGGAATGGGGCATATAAAAATATTCGTCAAATCCCCGGAGGAGGGGATGGTTCGGGTCTAAGGGGCGGTGCCGGAATATCCCCGACATTTTGGTGGGAAGAGGATGCTTTGGAATCCCGTGATGATGGAACAGCCCCGCCTGCGCCCCCCAACAGATGTGCAGAGTCGAATAGACATGGGTACGGGACCAGTCCATAATCATGCACAGTTCGTCCCAATAATCCACTTCTTGGAAATCTAGATTTTCCACCGGAGCACCGGTGATGATCATCCCGTCGTACAGACGGGTTTGCAGCTGATCGAATGTTTGATAAAATTCCAAAAGATGTTCTTTTGTCGTGTTCCGTGAGGTGTGCGTGGCTGTTTGCATCAAATCGATATCCACCTGCAAAGGTGAATTTCCGAGCAGACGGAGCAGCTGTGTCTCGGTTTCGACCTTGTTGGGCATGAGATTGAGAATCACGATCTTGAGAGGCCGGATATCCTGGTGCATGGCGCGGTTCTCGGTCATGACAAAGACGTTTTCCGATTCCAGGATTTTGGCTGCCGGCAGGTTATCCGAAATTTTGATTGGCATAGAGCGGCCCCATTTCTGTTATAGACATCGCTTTATCAGTATAACAAAAATCTGGGATGGATTCAACCGAAAATGGCGAAAGAGGACGGCGATGCATCAATTAAGAGGGGGAATTGGAAAAGAAAAAAGAAAAAATGAAAGTATCTGTTGACTTTTGGTGAAGCGTGTGGTATCCTGTTAAAGCTGTCTGAAAAATGGTTGGTTGAAAAGTGAAAAAGCTTCTTGACAAACTGTTGCAAAGATGGTAGAATAAAAACCTTGCTGGTGAAAACCCGCAAGGGAGAGCAAGAGGCAAGGGACCTTGAAAATTAAACAGCGCGAAAGAAGAGAACGACCCGTTAAAAGA
>ERZ856578.1606-NODE-1606-length-41552-cov-4.946426_pt1 | contig 41552 bp, 40 predicted proteins | sample MGYA00514384_ERZ856578 | MGnify/ENA primary metagenome ERZ856578 (study PRJEB29103, sample SAMN06111958) | human gut metagenome | biome: human gut; feature: ankylosing spondylitis patient; material: healthy_person | host: Homo sapiens | place: China:Hangzhou...
ATGGATATCAAAATTGAAGGTATCACCAAAGAGATCATGCAGGTTGCGCTGAACCAGGCTAAAGGTGCGCGTCTGCATATCCTGGGCGTAATGGAACAGGCGATCAACGCGCCGCGTGGCGATATCTCTGAGTTCGCACCGCGTATCCATACCATCAAGATCAACCCGGACAAGATCAAAGATGTTATCGGTAAAGGCGGTTCTGTAATCCGTGCTCTGACCGAAGAAACCGGCACCACCATCGAAATCGAAGATGACGGTACTGTGAAGATTGCAGCGACCGACGGCGAGAAAGCGAAACATGCTATTCGTCGTATCGAAGAGATCACTGCAGAAATCGAAGTGGGCCGCGTCTACACTGGTAAAGTGACCCGTATCGTTGACTTTGGCGCATTTGTTGCCATCGGCGGCGGTAAAGAAGGTCTGGTCCACATCTCTCAAATCGCTGACAAACGCGTTGAGAAAGTGACCGATTACCTGCAGATGGGTCAGGAAGTACCGGTGAAAGTTCTGGAAGTTGATCGCCAGGGCCGTATCCGTCTGAGCATTAAAGAAGCGACTGAGCAGTCTCAACCTGCTGCAGCACCGGAAGCTCCGGCTGCTGAACAGGGCGAGTAAGGTTGCCATTTGCCCTCCGCTGCGGCGGGGGGCTTTTAACCGGGCAGGACGCCTTGTTAGCAACCGGGAACAGGACGTTCATTCAACCGTGGTCTTCGGGAGTGGGAAATGAAGCCTTTTTTGCGCTGGTGTTTCGTTGCGACAGCACTTACGCTTGCAGGATGCAGTAATACTTCCTGGCGTAAAAGTGAAGTCCTCGCGGTACCATTGCAACCGACTTTACAGCAGGAAGTGATTCTGGCACGTATGGAACAAATCCTTGCCAGTCGGGCTTTAACCGATGACGAACGCGCACAGCTTTTATATGAGCGCGGAGTGTTGTATGATAGTCTCGGTCTGAGGGCATTGGCGCGAAATGATTTTTCACAAGCGCTGGCTATCCGACCTGATATGCCTGAAGTATTCAATTACTTAGGCATTTATTTAACGCAGGCAGGCAATTTTGATGCTGCCTATGAAGCGTTTGATTCTGTACTTGAGCTTGATCCAACTTACAACTACGCGCACTTGAATCGCGGGATCGCATTATATTACGGCGGTCGTGACAAGTTAGCGCAAGATGATCTGCTGGCGTTTTATCAAGACGATCCCAATGATCCTTTCCGTAGTCTGTGGCTTTATCTCGCCGAGCAGAAGCTCGATGAGAAGCAGGCTAAAGAAGTGTTGAAACAGCACTTCGAAAAATCGGATAAGGAACAGTGGGGATGGAACATTGTCGAGTTCTACCTGGGCAACATTAGCGAACAAACGTTAATGGAAAGGCTCAAGGCGGACGCAACGGATAACACCTCGCTCGCTGAGCATCTCAGTGAAACCAACTTCTATTTAGGTAAGTACTACCTAAGTCTGGGGGATTTGGACAGCGCCACGGCACTGTTCAAACTGGCGGTTGCCAACAACGTTCATAACTTTGTTGAGCACCGATACGCATTGTTGGAATTATCGCTCCTGGGCCAGGACCAAGATGACCTGGCAGAATCGGACCAGCAATAGCTGACGTACACATCAGCCCGTAATCTTTTTTGATTGCCATCACCTTAACGGGTGAGGGCGTTGTTGTTCGTTAATACACCTACTTTGAGCCGGTTCACACTTTTCAATGAAAATTGCTGATCAATTTCATGATGAGTTATGTAGACTGGCCGCCATTAATTTTGAGGCACACGTACTACATGGCTGAATTCGAAACCACTTTTGCAGATCTGGGCCTGAAGGCTCCTATCCTTGAAGCCCTTAACGATCTGGGTTACGAAAAACCATCTCCAATTCAGGCAGAGTGTATTCCACATCTGCTGAATGGCCGCGACGTTCTGGGTATGGCCCAGACGGGGAGCGGAAAAACTGCAGCATTCTCTTTACCTCTGTTGCAGAATCTTGATCCTGAGCTGAAAGCACCACAGATTCTGGTGCTGGCACCGACCCGCGAACTGGCGGTACAGGTTGCTGAAGCAATGACGGATTTCTCTAAACACATGCGCGGCGTAAATGTGGTTGCTCTGTACGGCGGCCAGCGTTATGACGTGCAATTACGCGCCCTGCGTCAGGGGCCGCAGATCGTTGTCGGTACTCCGGGCCGTCTGCTGGACCACCTGAAACGTGGCACTCTGGACCTCTCTAAACTGAGCGGTCTGGTTCTGGATGAAGCTGACGAAATGCTGCGCATGGGCTTCATCGAAGACGTTGAAACCATTATGGCGCAGATCCCGGAAGGTCATCAGACCGCTCTGTTCTCTGCAACCATGCCGGAAGCGATTCGTCGCATTACCCGCCGCTTTATGAAAGAGCCGCAGGAAGTGCGCATTCAGTCCAGCGTGACTACCCGTCCTGACATCAGCCAGAGCTACTGGACTGTCTGGGGTATGCGCAAAAACGAAGCACTGGTACGTTTCCTGGAAGCGGAAGATTTTGATGCGGCGATTATCTTCGTTCGTACCAAAAACGCGACTCTGGAAGTGGCTGAAGCTCTTGAGCGTAACGGCTACAACAGCGCCGCGCTGAACGGTGACATGAACCAGGCGCTGCGTGAACAGACACTGGAACGCCTGAAAGATGGTCGTCTGGACATCCTGATTGCGACCGACGTTGCAGCCCGTGGCCTGGACGTTGAGCGTATCAGCCTGGTAGTTAACTACGATATCCCGATGGATTCTGAGTCTTACGTTCACCGTATCGGTCGTACCGGTCGTGCGGGTCGTGCTGGCCGCGCGCTGCTGTTCGTTGAGAACCGCGAGCGTCGTCTGCTGCGCAACATTGAACGTACTATGAAGCTGACTATTCCGGAAGTAGAACTGCCGAACGCAGAACTGCTAGGCAAACGCCGTCTGGAAAAATTCGCCGCTAAAGTACAGCAGCAGCTGGAAAGCAGCGATCTGGATCAATACCGCGCACTGCTGAGCAAAATTCAGCCGACTGCTGAAGGTGAAGAGCTGGATCTCGAAACTCTGGCTGCGGCACTGCTGAAAATGGCACAGGGTGAACGTACTCTGATCGTACCGCCAGATGCGCCGATGCGTCCGAAACGTGAATTCCGTGACCGTGATGACCGTGGTCCGCGCGATCGTAACGACCGTGGCCCGCGTGGTGACCGTGAAGATCGTCCGCGTCGTGAACGTCGTGATGTTGGCGATATGCAGCTGTACCGCATTGAAGTGGGCCGCGATGATGGTGTTGAAGTTCGTCATATCGTTGGTGCGATTGCTAACGAAGGCGACATCAGCAGCCGTTACATTGGTAACATCAAGCTGTTTGCTTCTCACTCCACCATCGAACTGCCGAAAGGTATGCCGGGTGAAGTGCTGCAACACTTTACGCGCACTCGCATTCTCAACAAGCCGATGAACATGCAGTTACTGGGCGATGCACAGCCGCATACTGGCGGTGAGCGTCGTGGCGGTGGTCGTGGTTTCGGTGGCGAACGTCGTGAAGGCGGTCGTAACTTCAGCGGTGAACGCCGTGAAGGTGGCCGTGGTGATGGTCGTCGTTTTAGCGGCGAACGTCGTGAAGGCCGCGCTCCGCGTCGTGATGATTCTACCGGTCGTCGTCGTTTCGGTGGTGATGCGTAATCATCGCTGAACAGCGAACACAATCTGTAAAATAATATATACAGCCCCGATTTTTACCATCGGGGCTTTTTTTCTGTCTTTTGTACTCGCGTACTGGTACAGTGCAATGCATAACAACGCAGTCGCACTATTTTTCACTGGAGAGAAGCCCTCATGGCAACACTAACCACCACCCAAACGTCACCGTCGCTGCTTGGCGGCGTGGTGATTATCGGCGGCACCATTATTGGCGCAGGGATGTTTTCTCTGCCAGTGGTCATGTCCGGGGCGTGGTTTTTCTGGTCAATGGCGGCGCTGATCTTTACCTGGTTCTGTATGCTGCATTCCGGCTTGATGATTCTGGAAGCTAACCTGAATTACAGAATCGGTTCGAGTTTTGACACCATCACCAAAGATTTGCTGGGCAAAGGCTGGAACGTGGTCAACGGCATTTCCATTGCCTTTGTGCTCTATATCCTGACCTATGCCTATATTTCTGCCAGTGGTTCGATTCTGCATCACACCTTCGCAGAGATGTCACTAAACGTCCCGGCACGGGCGGCGGGTTTTGGTTTTGCATTGCTGGTAGCGTTTGTGGTGTGGTTGAGCACTAAAGCCGTCAGTCGCATGACAGCGATTGTGCTGGGGGCGAAAGTCATTACCTTCTTCCTCACCTTTGGTAGCCTGCTGGGGCATGTGCAGCCTGCGACATTGTTCAACGTCGCCGAAAGCAATGCGTCTTATGCACCGTATCTGTTGATGACCCTGCCGTTCTGTCTGGCATCGTTTGGTTATCACGGTAACGTGCCAAGCCTGATGAAGTATTACGGCAAAGATCCGAAAACCATCGTGAAATGTCTGGTGTACGGTACGCTGATGGCGCTGGCGCTGTATACCATCTGGTTGCTGGCGACGATGGGTAACATCCCGCGTCCGGAGTTTATCGGTATTGCAGAGAAGGGCGGTAATATTGATGTGCTGGTACAGGCGTTAAGCGGCGTACTGAACAGCCGTAGTCTGGATCTGCTGCTGGTCGTGTTCTCAAACTTTGCGGTAGCGAGTTCGTTCCTCGGCGTAACGCTGGGTTTGTTTGACTATCTGGCAGATCTGTTTGGTTTCGACGACTCGGCTGTGGGCCGCTTGAAAACGGCATTGCTGACCTTTGCCCCGCCAGTTGTGGGGGGGCTGTTGTTCCCGAACGGATTCCTGTACGCCATTGGTTATGCTGGTTTAGCGGCTACCATCTGGGCGGCAATTGTTCCGGCGCTGTTAGCCCGTGCATCGCGTAAACGCTTTGGCAGCCCGAAATTCCGCGTCTGGGGTGGCAAGCCGATGATTGCGCTGATTCTGGTGTTTGGCGTCGGCAACGCACTGGTGCATATTTTATCGAGCTTTAATTTACTGCCGGTGTATCAGTAATCAGCGGTGCCTTATCCGACATTTCTGCTGCCTACACAATGCCTGATGCGCTTCGCTTATCAGGTCTATGTAGGACAGCGTTGCCAGCTCGGATAAGGCTTCCCGCGTTAAGACACACTATCCCAACAACTCTTCCTTAACATCCATCGCCAGCTCAAACGAATGCAGCCGCGCCTGGTGGTCGAAAATCTGCCCGTTGACCATAATCTCATCGGCGTCGGTTTCGCGCAGGATCGACTGCAAGCCATGACGCACTTTCGCTTTATCACCTACCAACGACATACTCAGCGCCTGCTGCACGCCATACTGCTCAGACGGTGACCAGAACTGATCCATATTTTGAATCGGCGGCGGCAGTTGCCCGGTTTCGCCACGGCGCAGCTTCACAAAGGCTTGCTGCATTGAGGTAAACAGGAATTCGGCATCGCGGTTGCTGTCGGCGGCGATAATATTGATGCACACCATCGCATACGGTTTCTCCAACCGTGCCGACGGTTTGAAGTTGCTGCGATAAAGATGCAGCGCCTGGAACAGCATATCCGGCGCGAAGTGTGAGGCAAACGCAAACGGCAGACCAAGCTGCGCCGCCAGTTGCGCGCTGTAAAGGCTGGAGCCTAACAACCACACGGGGATTTTCTCGCCATAGCCTGGTACCGGGCGCACATGCGGATTGGGATCGCGGGCGTCAAACCAGTCCACCAGCTCCGCCACATCGCGGGGGAAATTATCAATATCGCCGCTCATATGACGACGTAGCGCCATCATTGTCCGTTGGTCACTACCCGGAGCACGACCCAGCCCCAAATCGATTCGCCCCGGATAGAGTGTATTAAGCGTGCCGAACTGTTCTGCAATGACCAACGGTGAGTGGTTAGGCAACATCACGCCGCCAGACCCCAGATGCAGCGTGGTGGTATTCGCCGCCAGATAGCCGATCAATACCGACGTGGCAGCACTGGCAATGCCAGTCATATTGTGGTGTTCTGCCAGCCAGTAGCGATGATAGCCGCGCTTTTCAGCCAGACGGGCGAGATCGAGAGAGTGGGAGAATGCTTCTCGCGCTGAAGAACCTTCGGGAATGGGGGCCAGATCGAGTAGCGAAAACGCAATGGTTTTATCAGTCATAACAGCTCACTTTGTTACCGATTAATCTTTAATACTGCATTAAAGAGTAGTTAAAGTTGTTAACAAAGTGAGCTATTTACTTAGGCTTGCAGCTCCAGTCCTGCCAGCCGCCGCCAGTAGCCGTTACAGTCGCTGTTCGCCGTCAACGGCAGTGGTGCAGCGCCATTTTCATTAGCGCGGAAGGCGTCGAGCATCGCGAAAGTGTCAGTACCCTGCGGTGACAGGCGGACCACATCAACCAGGCCCTGCATGGATGCCAGCTCGTTACCGAGGTTGTAAACGTAGCCGCTCATGGTCTGAATGCCATTGAGTACAAACACTTGTTGGTTTTCCTGCGACAGCACGTTGCGCCCGTTCGGATACTTAATGCAGCAGGTTTCACACTCATCTTTCGGGCGGTCTTCCGAACGCGCGGTAAAGCAGCGGGCGGAGTAGGCCAGCGGCAGATGACCGTAGCTCAGGACTTCCACTTCAAACTGGTTACGAATGCCCAGCTCATCGCACTGATTAAGCAGATTCACCAGCCAGTCGCGGGAAAGCTCCACTGGCATACACCAGCGCATCATGCCCTGTTTGAGCAATATTTTCAGTGTCACCGCGTTGTAGCAGTTCAGCGCGTGCCCGGCGACGAACGGCAGTTTGCGTTCAGCGCACATATTCACCACGCCGAGATCGCTGGCTTCAATCAGAAACTCACCGTTCTCAACATAGCGTTTCAGTTCGCCCAGTTCAGATGATGCCTGCACCAGCGCCAGCGTGGAGAGCACAATCTGCTTACCACTCCCGGCGAGCGATTTTGCCATCTCCAGCCAGTCGCCAACTTTGGTTGCCCGACGCTTGCTGCATACCGCTTCACCAAGATAAATCACGTCGGCGCTGCAGGTGGCGGCCTGCTGATAAAATTCTTCCAGCGTCTCTTTTGGCCAGTACCACAGCACTGGCCCTAAGGAATATTTCATTGCTTTTCTCACTGCCATTTACGGTGATATGCGCCAAGAGTGGTTTGCGTGCCTTCGGACATCGACCCGAGCGTCTCCATCCACGCGCTTTGCGGTACAAAGTTTTGCGGATCGGCCTTACAACGGTCGATAGCCTGACGCCAGACTTTCGCCACCTGGCTGACATACGCCGGGCTACGCTGGCGGCCTTCAATTTTCACCGAAGCAATATTCGCCGCCATTAACTCCGGCAGCAGTTCCAGGGTATTGAGACTGGTTGGTTCTTCCAGCGCGTGATAGCGCTCGCCGTCCACCAGATAACGCCCTTTACATAGCGTCGGATAACCTGCGTTTTCGCCGTCCTGATAACGGTCGATCAGCACTTCGTTCAGGCGGGATTCCAGCCCCTGCGGCGTTTGTTGCCAGCGCACGAAACGGGCCGGAGAACACGCACCCACGGTGTTGGGCGATTCACCCGTCAAATACGACGACAGATAGCAACGACCTTCCGACATAATGCACAGGCTGCCGAAAGCAAAGACTTCCAGTGGTACAGGTGTGACCCGTGCCAGTTGTTTCACCTGATGAATCGACAACACGCGCGGCAGCACCACGCGAGCAACGTCAAAATGGCGATGATAAAAGTTAATCGCCTCTTCATTGGTCGCCGAAGCCTGCACCGATACGTGGCGCTCAATATGCGGATAACGCTCGGCGGCGTACTCCAGCATGGCGAGGTCGGCGAGGATCAGCGCGTCGGCACCCAGCTGCGTCGCCATATCCACGGCGCGCTGCCAACGGGCGTAACCGTCCGGATGCGCAAAAGTGTTAATCGCGATGTGAAGTTTGCGGCGATGTTGATGGACAAAACTCACCGCTTCCTGCAATTTTTTCTCGGTAAAGTTAAGGCCGGCGAAGTGACGGGCATTGGTATCATCTTTTAGCCCGATATAAACAGCATCTGCGCCGTTTTCGATGGCCGCCTTAAGCGCCGGGAGATTTCCGGCAGGGCAGAGCAGCTCCATAATTTTTCCTGAAGGTTGCGCTATCAAAACGCAAAAATGTTAACGAACTGGGATTTTAGTTAACCTTGCTGCGACAATTTTTGATTTAAGGCAGTTAAAGTTGTATTGGTGGTAGCAGCAATTTCATATGGAATTGTTGATTTATACCGCTATGTTATTTTTCTGATATGGCAAAATAGGATGATTGTTGAAACAGGGAGTAAAACTCGTGTTGGATAAACTGCGTTCCCGTATTGTGCATTTGGGGCCATCTCTGTTGAGTGTACCGGTAAAACTGACGCCATTTGCGCTAAAACGCCAGGTTCTTGAGCAGGTCTTAAGCTGGCAATTCCGCCAGGCGCTGGATGATGGCGAGCTGGAGTTTCTTGAAGGCCGCTGGTTAAGTATTCATGTGCGTGATATTGACCTGCAATGGTTTACCTCGGTGGTGAATGGCAAACTGGTCGTTAGCCAGAACGCGCAAGCTGATGTGAGTTTTAGTGCCGACGCCAGCGATCTGCTGATGATTGCGGCGCGTAAACAAGATCCGGATACGCTCTTCTTCCAGCGTCGGCTGGTGATTGAAGGCGATACGGAGCTGGGGCTGTATGTGAAAAACCTGATGGACGCCATTGAACTGGAGCAAATGCCGAAAGCCTTACGCATGATGCTGCTGCAACTGGCGGATTTTGTTGAGGCGGGAATGAAAACCGCGCCTGAAACCAAACAGACATCGGTAGGTGAACCATGCTAATTCGAGTAGAAATTCCCATTGATGCGCCGGGTATTGATGCCCTGCTGCGTCGCTCATTCGAAAGTGATGCGGAAGCGAAGCTGGTTCACGATCTGCGTGAAGATGGCTTTCTGACGCTGGGGCTGGTGGCGACAGATGACGAAGGTCAGGTCATTGGCTATGTGGCATTTAGTCCGGTTGATGTGCAGGGCGAAGACCTGCAATGGGTCGGCATGGCACCGTTGGCGGTTGATGAAAAATACCGTGGACAGGGGCTGGCACGCCAACTGGTCTATGAAGGACTCGATTCGCTTAATGAGTTCGGCTATGCCGCAGTGGTGACGCTGGGCGATCCGGCGCTGTACAGTCGTTTCGGCTTTGAACTGGCGGCGCATCACGATCTGCGTTGCCGCTGGCCGGGCACTGAAAGCGCCTTCCAGGTACATCGTTTAGCGGATGACGCGCTGAATGGCGTTACCGGCCTGGTTGAGTATCACGAGCATTTCAATCGCTTTTAATCTCCGGGGTTTGCAGACTGCTTAACAGCTCTGCAAACCCTGCGCCTTCCGCTACCAGACGCTCTTTTTGCCGTTTGGTCAGTTGCTTAACGCGATATTCCGCCCGTAACGCCAGCGAACGATCGCCCACTGGCGCGGAAAACACCAGCGTTAGTTCTCCTTTCCCGCGCAGTGCTTTCGCCCCTTTGCCGCTTTGGTGCTGCTGATAGCGGCGTTCGACATCCGTGGTGATCCCGGTATAAAGCTTATTGTCGGCGGTACGGATCAAGTAAAGAAACCAGGGTGTCATCGTCTGCGTCGCATGTTAAGGTCAGGCCCACAGTATAAAAGAGAACAGCAATGGAAACACTCATCGCCATCAGCCGTTGGCTGGCAAAACAACATGTTGTCACTTGGTGTGTGCAGCAGGAAGGGGAACTCTGGTGCGCTAATGCCTTTTATCTTTTTGATGCGCAGAAAGTCGCCTTCTACATTTTGACGGAAGAAAAAACGCGCCACGCGCAGATGAGTGGGCCGCAGGCTGCGGTTGCCGGAACGGTAAACGGTCAGCCGAAAACGGTAGCGTTAATTCGCGGTGTGCAGTTTAAAGGTGAGATCCGCAGGCTGGAAGGTGAGGAAAGCGACCTCGCGCGCAAGGCGTACAATCGTCGCTTTCCGGTTGCCAGAATGCTGTCGGCCCCGGTGTGGGAAATCCGGCTCGATGAAATCAAATTCACCGACAACACGCTGGGCTTTGGTAAAAAAATGATTTGGCTACGCGACTCAGGCACCGAGCAGGCGTAACGCCTCGCGGTTAAACGCTGGCAGATCGTCCGGTGTCCGGCTGGTAACCAGCTGATCTTTATCAACCACGACTTCCTGATCGTAAAATTCCGCGCCCGCATTTTTAACATCAATAATGATCGGTTTAACTGCGGTCAGTTTGCGCCCCCGAATCACATCGGCGCTGATCAGCAACTGCGGGCCGTGACAGATGGCAAACACCGGTTTGCCACTATTCACAAAATCACGGGTAAAGGTGACAAAACGGTTGTCCCCACGCAGATAATCCGGTGAATGGCCGCCCGGTAGCAGCAGGGCATCAAACTCCGCAGGCGTCACTTCATCGATGGATTTATCGATGGTCACGCTGGCTTCTCCTTTTTTGCCTTTCACCGTTTTACCCGCTTGTTTTTCAATGGTAATCACTTCGTGTCCGGCTTTACGGAACTCGTCTGCGGGTGAAGTAAATTCTGAATCCTCAAATTCATCAGTGATTAAAACGGCAATTTTCTTACTCATGCTTCCTCCGCGTTGTTGCATTGGATGAGGCGAATTTCCCACAATCGGGGATAATTACCTCATGGTCTATTAAGCCTGGTGCATGAGCCGTGGAGCGCAAGGCAGACAATTCTGTAAAGGAGCGAAGATGAGTCAGGTACTGATTACAGGCGCAACGGGGCTGGTGGGCGGTCACCTGCTGCGGATGTTGATTAACGAACCGAAAGTTAACGCCATTGCTGCGCCGACGCGACGTCCGTTGGGCGATATGCCCGGGGTGTTTAATCCCCATGATCCGCAACTGAGTGACGCGTTGGCGCAGGTCACCGATCCCATCGACATTGTGTTTTGTTGTCTCGGCACCACGCGGCGAGAAGCGGGGAGCAAAGAGGCGTTTATTCATGCCGATTACACGCTGGTAGTGGATACCGCATTAACCGGGCGGCGGCTCGGTGCGCAGCATATGCTGGTGGTCAGTGCTATGGGTGCTAATGCCCACTCGCCGTTTTTCTATAACCGCGTCAAAGGGGAGATGGAAGAAGCATTAATCGCCCAGAACTGGCCGAAATTGACCATTGCTCGCCCGTCGATGTTACTGGGCGATCGTAGCAAACAGCGGATGAACGAAACGCTTTTTGCGCCGCTGTTCCGTTTGTTACCAGGTAACTGGAAATCCATTGATGCGAGAGACGTGGCGCGGGTCATGCTGGCAGAGTCGATGCGGCCTGAGCATGAAGGCGTGACGATTTTAAGCTCTTCAGAATTACGCAAAAGAGCTGAATAATTATTCCCAAGAATTGATAGTGAGCGTAATATTCACGCGCTCAATTATCATAACTTATTCCTGGGGAATGCTATGACTGGTCAGTCTTCATCTCAGGCGGCAACGCCCATTCAGTGGTGGAAACCCGCGCTTTTCTTTCTCGTTGTCATTGCCGGTCTCTGGTATGTGAAATGGGAACCTTACTACGGCAAAGCGTTTACTGCTGCCGAAACCCACAGTATCGGTAAATCTATCCTTGCGCAGGCGGATGCTAACCCATGGCAGGCGGCGTTGGATTACGCGATGATCTATTTCCTCGCGGTATGGAAAGCGGCGGTGCTGGGGGTGATCCTCGGTTCGTTGATTCAGGTGCTGATCCCGCGTGACTGGTTGTTGCGTACGCTTGGGCAATCGCGCTTTCGCGGCACGCTGCTGGGAACGCTGTTTTCGTTGCCGGGCATGATGTGTACCTGCTGTGCGGCTCCGGTCGCGGCGGGAATGCGTCGCCAACAGGTGTCGATGGGCGGTGCGCTGGCATTCTGGATGGGCAATCCGGTGTTAAACCCGGCGACGCTGGTGTTTATGGGCTTTGTCCTCGGCTGGGGTTTTGCGGCGATTCGTCTGGTGGCCGGGCTGGTGATGGTGTTGCTGATTGCGACGCTGGTGCAAAAATGGGTGCGTGAAACACCGCAAACGCAGGCACCGGTCGAAATTGACATACCGGAAGCACAGGGCGGGTTTTTTAGCCGCTGGGGCAGGGCGCTATGGACGCTTTTCTGGAGTACGATCCCGGTTTACATCCTTGCAGTACTGGTGTTGGGTGCCGCTCGCGTCTGGTTATTCCCCCATGCCGATGGTGCTGTCGATAACAGCCTGATGTGGGTGGTGGCGATGGCGGTAGCAGGATGCTTGTTTGTCATTCCCACGGCAGCAGAAATTCCGATTGTACAAACGATGATGCTGGCAGGTATGGGAACCGCTCCGGCGCTGGCATTGTTGATGACGCTCCCGGCAGTGAGTTTGCCGTCACTGATTATGCTGCGCAAAGCGTTCCCGGCGAAAGCCTTATGGCTGACAGGGGCGATGGTGGCAGTGTCTGGTGTGATTGTCGGCGGGCTGGCGCTGTTGTTCTGATTTGAGGGAAAACATGTCGGATGCGGCGTAAACGCCTTATCTGACCTACGGTTTGTATCGTTGTAGGCCTGATAAGACGCGGCAAGCGTCGCATCAGGCATTACAAGGGGCTGCTATTTAATAAACGTAAACGCCGTAGTTACCCGCTTCACGCCGCTCACCCGGCTGGCAATATCTGCCGCCGCTTTCGCTTCACGTTCAGTCACCAGCCCCATCAGGAACACTTCACCGTTTTCGGTGGTCACTTTCACGTTGGACGATTTCACCAGGTCGCTGGTTAAGAGCTGCGAACGCACTTTGGTGGTGATCCACGTATCGTTAGATGCTTCGCCCAGACCAATCGGCTGGCCCTGACGAATCTCGTTATACACTTCGTTGGCACCGTCTACGCCCATAGCAATCTGTTTGGCGCGAGCCGAAAGTTCAGCATTTGGTGACTGCCCAACCAGCAGCACTTTGCCCTGATAGGCCGTTACATTAATGCGCGCTTCTTTCTTAATCTGTTCGTCTTTCGACAATGCGCTGTTCACGCGCACTTCCAGGGTACCATCGTCCACCTGGGTGCCGACACTGCGTGGGTCAGTTGCGGCTTTGGTACCCACAGCAGCGGTACCCACTACGGCAGCGGCAACACAACCTTGCAACAGCAGCGCGGAAATAAGGACTGCGATTGGCGATAATGCCTTCATGTATTCTCCTTAATCATCCTGGTGAGGGAAAAGCGTGTTATCGATCAGATCGCACAGGCAATTTACCGTCAGCATATGCATTTCCTGAATGCGAGCACTACGATGCGAAGGAATGCGGATCTCCACATCCTGTGGCCCTAACAAACCTGCAAGTTCGCCGCCGTCATAGCCGGTCAATGCCACAATGGTCATATCACGCGTAACGGCGGCTTCAACTGCTTTAACAATATCGCGGCTGTTGCCACGGGTGGAAATGGCTAACAATACATCTCCCGCATGACCCAGCGCCCGCACCTGTTTTGCATACACTTCATCATGTAAGCGATCGTTGGCAATCGCCGTTAAGACAACATTATCAGTATTTAGTGCAATGGCAGGTAAGCTGGGCCGCTCCGTTTCGAAACGGTTGATCATGCTGGCAGCAAAATGCTGTGCATTGGCAGCGGAAGTTCCATTACCACAACAGAGGATTTTGTTGCCATTGAGCAGAGACTGAACCAGCGTCATGGCTGCACGGGAGATGGCATCCGGAAGCGCCTCTGCCGCCGCAATTTGAGTTTGAATGCTTTCAGTGAAGCAAGCTTTAATTCTTTCTTGCACGCTAATCCTTAAACCTTAATTATGAGTGGTCATTAAAGGCATCCTTAATCCACTCAACCTCATTCCCGGTGAAGGCTACCACATCGAACCGGCAATCCACAGTATCAAAACTCCCATTATGACGCGCGAGCCACAAGCGGGCAGTCTGTAATAATTTGTGTTGTTTGCTGCGGGTCACACTGGCTGCCGCGCCGCCATAAAGCGCAGAGCGGCGATAGCGTACCTCGACAAAAATGGTGGTCCGGCCTTCACGCATTATCAGATCGATCTCGCCGCCACGCTCGTTCACGTTAGCGGCGATAAACCGCAGTCCTTTGCCTTCCAGCCAGCGACGCGCTTGTGCTTCCCACGCATCGCCGGTCTGTTTGGTGGTTAACTGACGGGGACTACCTGACCTTGTTGGTACTGTAGCCATGATAAGTTCCTGTTAATCACGCAATCCGGGTTAGCCGTCAGGCTTCCGGTATTACCGTTGATTTCAAAACCCTGAACCTGGCGCATTTGTGAGAAATGATTTGCCAGCGACCAGGCATCGACGCCCATCGCATACATGCGAGCCAGTGAATAATCGTTATTCACCGCGCTGAGTGCCTGCTGCATTAACGGTAGATTACCGCCTGCCAGCATCGGGATTTCGCTGTACTGCAAGCCTTCCATCTCCAGTCGGAAATCCGGGCCAGCGGTCCCTTGCGCACTGCGGGAGCTGGCGTACAGCGTTGCACCGCTCTGGCTACCGTTACGCATGGCGATCATCGGTTTGATAAAAGCGATTTCACCCGGCGTTGCCACAATGTACACCGCATCGACACGACCGCCATTATTGGTGAACTGGTCATCGGTTGGCGTGGTTTGCAGCGTTGGATTGTTGGTCGTCATGCCGGAGTCGGTTGTCGCTCTGAGAGTAATCGGGCTACCCGTTAAAGCAATACCAGAACCGCCGTTAACACCCGCGCGTAATTCGCTGGTGGAACCAAATTTTTGTTGCAGAACGGTGCCGCCGCCCAGTTTCTGCCACTCTTGCGCAAACGCATTGGCTACGCGATCGCCCAATGAACTGCGTGGGATCAGCACCAGCGGCGCTTGTTTACCCTGGTCACGAATATGACGCGCTGCATCGCGCGCTTCGTCTTCCGGTGAAAGCGCGAAGTAACAAATATTGACGCGATTTTCGATATTCTCCGGCTGGTTCAGTGCCAGTACGTTCAGCGGAGTGTTGCTCTTCAGCAACTCTTCAACGTTATTTTTCAGCAACGGACCGACCACAATACTCGCGCCATCCTGCTGAACCTGGCTTAAGATCTGGCTAAGTGGTTGTGATGAGGTATCGTAGATTTTCAGCTCTGCGGATGGATTTGCGGGTGCGCTTACCGCTGCGGTGCTTGTCGCCGGGGCGCTTACAGGCACCGGCTGGGCTGCAGGCTGTTCACCGGTCAGATCGCTAACCGAGGCTTGTGCCGGGCTGGCAACGCCATCCACGGTTTGCGGCTGAGGTTGTTCAGCTACGTCTGCGGCAGGTGCGGCAGCTACCTGAGCTGCCACTGGCTGAGTGCCGATATTTTTCGCCGCTTCAAAGCCTTGCTGAATAGTGCGACCAAATACCGCTGCCTGGCCATTCAGTGGCAACAGCAGGGCGATTTTGTTGGTCGAGGCTGGTTTAAACGCTTTTACGTTAACCAACTGCGTTGGCAGCATTTTCGCGCCCGGATTGTTCGGATAACGTTTCTGCCAGTCGGCGATCCCGGCTTTCATCATGTCGGGATCGTTACGGTTATCAAACCAGACGCGCTGCAGATCCAGCCAGCCTTGCAGAATATTTTCGTCGGCGTTGATCACCAGCGTATTCGCCTGCTCCTGAGTCATGGAGGAGAGCGCCTGCCATGTGGCGTCAATATTCTGCTGCTTTTCTTTCGCACCGAGCAGCGGTTCCTGAGCAATTAACGCGCGCAGTAAATCAATGGAAGGACGCCCCTGGCTGGCATCGATTTTTGCCTGCCAGTAACGCGCTTGCTGGTTTTGTTCTAAATCGGCAGGTGTGATTTTCGCCAGCAAGTTTTGCGCGCCAGCAAAATCTTTCTGCGCCAGTTTAATCTCTGCCGCCAGCAGTGTTTTCTCGCGACGCTGAGTATCATTCAGTTCTTGCGGTAGTTGGTTAAACAACTCAACCGCCTGCCCGGTTTTACCTTCTTTCACCAGTGCACGAATGGCGAGTAATTGCCAGTTGATCCTGGTATCATCAGAGCTTTGCTGCATCTGCTGAAGATAAAAGGCAGAATCAGCCTGCGCCGTGCCCTGCATATAAGCAGTGGACTGATCGGGAGTATGGGTGCCACAACCGGCGAAAATCAGGGCTGCCAGAACAACAGGCAGACAACGCGCGGCTTTCAAACGAGAAAATGTTGAGGGTACCATAATGTATCCAGTGATATTTTTTTTACGCAATGCTCAATATTAAATCGGCAATACGGACGACACAATGAAACAACACCAATCGGCGGATAATTCTCAGGGCCAGCTTTACATTGTACCGACGCCAATCGGCAATCTGGCGGATATCACCCAGCGTGCGTTAGAGGTATTACAGGCCGTTGATCTGATTGCCGCCGAGGATACTCGTCACACCGGTTTATTGCTGCAACATTTTGGGATTAATGCCCGGTTGTTTGCGCTGCACGACCATAACGAACAACAAAAAGCTGAAACGCTGCTGGCGAAGCTGCAAGAGGGGCAAAACATTGCGCTGGTTTCCGATGCCGGAACGCCGCTAATTAACGATCCTGGCTACCATCTGGTGCGTACCTGCCGTGAAGCGGGGATCCGCGTGGTGCCGCTACCCGGGCCGTGTGCTGCTATCACTGCGTTAAGCGCAGCGGGTTTACCCTCTGACCGTTTCTGTTACGAAGGCTTTTTACCTGCCAAATCAAAAGGCCGCCGTGATGCGCTAAAAGCCATTGAAGCGGAGCCGCGCACGCTGATTTTTTATGAATCTACCCACCGTCTGTTAGATAGCCTGGAAGATATCGTTGCGGTATTAGGCGAATCCCGCTACGTGGTTCTGGCGCGTGAGCTGACCAAAACCTGGGAAACCATTCACGGCGCGCCCGTTGGCGAGCTGCTGGCGTGGGTAAAGGAAGATGAAAACCGTCGCAAAGGCGAAATGGTGCTGATTGTCGAAGGTCATAAAGCACAGGAAGAAGACTTACCCGCCGATGCCCTGCGCACGCTGGCGCTGCTACAGGCAGAACTGCCGCTGAAAAAAGCGGCGGCGCTGGCAGCAGAAATTCACGGCGTGAAGAAAAATGCGCTGTATAAGTATGCGCTGGAGCAGCAGGGGTAACAGTGCCGAAGCGTTGCGTTAATCAAAACGCAACGTCTTCTTTTACCGCACGATGACGGTAATGGTGGCTGTGCCCTGAAATTTTCCTGTTTCCAGCTCACCACCGACCAGATTAACTGGCCAGGCGCGCATATTGACGGTGCCATGCCCGGAAGGATCAACGGGAAGGATACCGTTCTGAAAAGGAATATTTGCAACTCCGCCGCCGAGATTTTCAATACGAATACCGACATCGGGCACATTGTCTGAACTTCTTCGCCTGGCGACCAGGTTGTACTGGTCTACTACCCCAGTTGTACCGTCGATGCGCATTTGCAACGAGTTTTTAATCTTTGAAGTATCACCACAGTCATAAGTGATATCAAAGTCTACTGGAGTAAAACCGTCTGGCATGGCATTGCGGGTGGTAAACTTCTGACCATTGATGAATCCAAAATTAACCTTAATAACATCGCCCTGATTAATTTTGCACGACTGTGGGGCGGTGAGATTTCCCTGAATCGATAACTTGACTAAATCATGGAAGTCACCTGTAGACGGGCTTCCCATTCCATCGACCCACGCGCCTTTAATGACGGCAATATCCGTTTTCGGAATGGTCATCGAGCCGAGAAATGGCTTGGTGACATACAGGGTAAAGGTGGTGTTCGCACCAATATTAACGGGTCCATAACGAGACGTATCACCCTGGCAAACACCCGTTTGGGTTGCAGCAGAATATACCGTGTTGTTTTTTATCTGTGTGAATCGGGTGTTAACAGAGACAACCTGGTCGGTTGTGAGTCCTGGAATGTCGTTTGCCTGTAATGTGGTTTTAATATCCAGGCTGTCATTGAGTTTGTAATATCCTGTCTGATGTCCAGTGGTGGTAAGTACGGGGCTGACCATATAGACAAGTTTAACTGCCTTACCCGCAGAGCAGGAACAGGCGTATTGCCAGTTAGTGCTACTTAGCGTTGCAGAGGTAAACTCCCGTCCTGTCACGTTATCTGTCTGGTTCACCGTAACATCATCAACCACACTGCTGTAATTTGTCGCACCGCTAGTGCTGTCGGCTCCACACCCTCCTGAGGAGGCATAAGCGCAGGATGTGGATATCAACAAAAGACCTGTTATAAGAGGCGCTCTTTTCATTTTTTTATCCTTAATGGCACTGCGCTGTGCCTTGTAATACAGAGGTTGTAGGTTCTGAATCCGGTGTACTGAAAGCAAACTGACATTGTTGATCTGCCTGATTTCCCCAGCGTACAGTCCAGCTTTGTGATTTACTCGATATCCCAGAGAGATATAGTATGCCGCCCTCATCGACGATACTTTGTTGCCCCGTATCATCGTTGCTGGCAAGAGCGCCAAAGGGCAACGGTTTACCGTTGCGATCGCTGACTGTAACAAGTACGCGATAACCGATATTGGCGTTGAAACGCGCCGCTACCATTGCACCTCTGTTGGGCACCACAAACTGTGTTGTTTGTTCAAGATCGACGTTATCGGGCAGCTGCGTAGTATCTACCGAGAGACGGTTTTCCTGATAAGTTGTGAGATAAGGAACCACTGCATAGCCAAAAGGATCGGTAGCAATCCCCGGATAGTTTTGTATCCTCACGCCAGATGCTCCGTTAGCATCGATAAGCGCAAAAGCGTTGCCCAGATATTGCGAGAGCGTCACGCCATGAGGATGGATAACCACGCCGCCGGTAACGCCGTAATTGTATTGGCTGCTGTCATTACCGTAGCTGTATCCGGCACTGAAAGTGCCATAAGGGGAACGGTAACTGGCGTCCAGGCCACTGTTATGCTTGTAAACGTCATCCAGACCATGTTCCAGGCTATAGCTCAGGCGACCATCATCCAGCAGTGAGCCATCAAGACGCATTTCATGTTGGGTTGGGCGATCTTTCTGGCTGGTCATCTGATAGGAAACCCGGCTACGCGGTAACCAGCGTTCTAACGGAATACTGAGATTCAAAGAGAGTGCGCGGTCATTATTTTGATCAGTGTAGCGGCTGTATTGATAATTCAGGCTGTAACCAACTCCCCATTGCTGGCCGGAAACCCCAACAGAGATATTCCTGTTTTTATCGTTATTGCCCCAATAGTCTTGCTGCGAACCGGAGGCATACAGACTTACCCCATCAAATATTGTCTGGCTGATGTTGAATTGAATTTCACTTTTTTGGCGACTGTTATAGTCCCAATTGCGGGTATTGGCTTCATTAAAACTAAAATAGCCATCGTTGGTATAGCGATAGTAGCTGACAGCGATATTGGTGTTGGTTTCCGGGATATCTTTGATGTACTGCGTACGCCATTGATAGCCATGAAAAGAGTGCTGGTTATCGAATTGGGTGTCAGCTCTGTTGATATCCATCGACAACGCGCCCAGTGCGCCAAGTGTGCCGCCGATACCGATCCCCAGCGCATAATAATCTTCAGAACCGAGCAGGCCGCCATACAGCGTAAAAGTATTATTCAAACCATATATTGCCGTGGCTTCAGCAAATTCGGGTTCCTTGCTATCACTGTTTGCATCAGCGCGATAGCGTCCAGCGGTCGCGCTATACTTTAGATGCCCAGGTCGCTGCATCATGGGTAATGAAGAATAAGGCTGGATAAAGCGACGTTGTGTACCGTCACTTTCTTCAATCGTGACTTCTAAATCGCCGCTGTTGGAAGAGGGGTAGAGATCGTTAATTTCAAAGGCACCCGCTGACACGTTGCTTTGATAGATCACATAACCATTTTGCCTGATAGTCACGATTGCACTACTGTTTGCGATACCGCGTACCGTTGGGGCAAATCCGCGCTGGCTGTTTGGCAACATATTATCGTCGGAAGCGAGTTGCACGCCAGTAAAGGTGTAGCTGGAAAAAATACTGCCGCTGGTGGCGCTTTCTCCCAGAAGCAACTGAGACTTCAACGCCTTGATATCACGTTGTAAATAACTACTGATGGTATTCCAGCTTGATGTCTGATCGTTGCGTGTCCATGTGGAATAGTTGCGTAATCGCCAGGGGCCAAAATTAGCACCATTTTGCATATTCAGGTACTGTCGTTGGCTACGATTGCCCTGGCGGTAACGGTTATCAGAACCTGTAAACGAGTAGTTGGTAAACAGCGTTGGTATACCATCGTCCCAACGAGAAGGGGAGACGTAACCTCTTGCATCACGGTACAGTGCAATTTGGGGAATGCTCAAATTAAGTTGCTGATGATTGAAATCAAATTCAGCAGCTGTACCGGGAATGATTTGTTCAAGCGAGTTGATCACGCTATCGTCATCTTTTTCAGCCAGCGCCGGGATTTCATCCACCTTAATACCCAGCTCACGTAGTTGTTCTACCGTAAACTGTGGCTGCAGAAGTTGCTCTGCATTGGCGGTAAATGTAATTTTTTTCTGTGAAACCTTCTTTTTATTCAGCCAGATATCAACCTGATAAGTTCCTGGTAGTTGTGCATATTTTTTTGAAAAACGCGACAGATCGGTTGTTTGCATACCACTTTTTGTGGTTTCCAGCATAATGGGGTCGAAATAATACTCTTCGGCGTTAGCGGTAGTGCAAAGCATGCCGCTGCCAGTGAGCACCATCGGCAAACAACGTTTGATGATGAGCGCCAACTGTTTCGGTGTGCGTTTATGTCCCTGGTGGTGTCGTTGTGGCATTCCCTGATGACCTGTGTTTTTATATTTTTTATTGCAGTGGACGAGTTTCTGTCCCGGAACTGCCGCCATAATCATTGATCGCAGCCCATTTCACGTTCTTTCCGCCAGATGCAGGAAGTGGTAACTGTTTATGTTCTCCGGGCGCGATATATTCAATTTTGCTTGTGAGATCGGTTTTATCGACTGCCAGTCCGGCAAATACGACGTAATATTCAGTTGGGTTATATATATTGAGTGAATGGTCACTACGTTTAAATTCCAGTGATTTCCACGCATCGTTTACCCGTCCCTTCAGGTGTGCGGGGCGATAAAACATTTTGATCCGTGTTTTAAATACCAGCGTCAACTCGTTAGCATTAACATCATCTGATTTTTTCTTTGCTGGAATGGCACGAACATTAATGTAGAACAGCGACTCTTTATTTTCAGGCAGGTTATCAGCTGTTTTAATAATTCGCAGTGATGAGTCATCGCCAGCCTCAAGACGAAATAGCGGTGGGGTTATAATAAATGGGGCACGGCTTTTACCATCTATATTATCTACCCATGATTGCAGTAAATAAGGCGTTTCTGCGCCTTTGTTTGCGACAGGTAACGCAGCCTCTTTGCGGCTGGCATCATAGATCACTCGCGTTCGCTGTAAAACGATTCCTCCTGCAAGCGCCTGGCCAATACAGAAGCTACACAACAAGGTTAATATCACCGCGAATGTTCGTTTTGACATAGTTATTTTTCAACCTGATACAACGAGAAAGAGGAAGGAAAAGGGCGTTATCTGACAGGTCAGATAACGCCCTAACGTATTAACGGTAATCCAGCGTTACGTTAACGATAGCGTCTGCTTCCCCTGGGGTGATTTCTGATGGAACTACGGTTGATACGTAGTAAGCGATGAGGTCAACATTGACAATACCATTGGATTCCGCCGGGATCTGATAAACCGTGTTATCATTGCCCATAGCATTCAGTGGCATAATGTTTCCGCTTTCCGCATCGTCAATACGGATACCCACACCTGTTGCCGCTATGCCAGCAAAAGAGCCTACTTTTGCCAGATTAGGGAAGTTAGGGACGGTGCCATTATCTCGCGTTTCCAGCCATAGACGGAAAGACGCTTCAACGTTGCCGTTATCGTGCTCCCACCCAGTCATTGGGCAGTTAACTAAAGGAATAGTGAATGGAATTTTTGGGCTACGCTCGCCAATATTACGAAACTGTTCGGCATTATAGTGACCAAGAGCAACTTCAATTTTCTTATCAGAGTCATTGATTTCACAAGCGGATTTTAAAATCTCGCCATCAAAAACTATTTCACCATCGGTTGCAGCGGCATTACCTGCGAAAAGCGCAAGTAAGCCCGCAATAGCTGTTTTTGTAACTTTATTCATATATAACCTTATCCTTGTAACAAGTACATAATCATATTTAATGTGAATATATGTTCAACATCTTTAAAGATTATACAGGCAGAAATATTTCATTGAACATTAAATAGACTGAACTTTAAGATTATATTTATATGCAAATATTTGATATTTTCATTATATTGATATCAATTTTCTATGTATTCAAAAGAGTATAAATGCCTGACTTTGCTGCGCCAGGGGGCGAGTCAGAATACGAGGTGATTTATTAATAGAACAAGTTATATGTATATCTAAAATTAAATTGTTGAACATAACTCCTTTTGCTATCGGCGTTATGTTCAACCCAGTCAAATGTTATTTAATATAATGCGTGACTGTTACATAAGTTAATTTAAACATTTTGAGCAAATTTTTCATCTGGTTAGGTGTTAATTAAACAAATAAAGTTACTGTGCAGCCATAAAAATGAAGCCGGGATAGCGGTAGAGACTTTAGCCGTGAGAAAACGATCTGTCGCATCCTGCTTTCCTTCGCCAGTCACCAGTAACAAAACTTCGCGGGCATTGAGAATATCCTTCAGGCCTAAGGTGATCCCACGAGTCACGGGGCGACCCGCGGTTTTTAACATCTCATGTTGCTGTGTTCTGGCATCAAGTTGACTGATATGGCAGGCCGGTTGCAGGCTTTCTCCCGGTTCGTTCAGCCCAAGATGACCGTTTTTCCCCAATCCGAGAACGCATAAATCCAGACCGCCTTTGCGCGCAATCAGGTTCGTTACCCGTTCGCACTCTGTCTCATTTATCTCTTCGGAGCGAAAGCTGATGAGCTGGTCTTCACGTAGCCCCAGCGGCTGCACGATATGCTGTTGCAGGAAAGTTTCGCAGGTGCCTGGCATCGTTAATGGCAGATCCACCCATTCGTCGAGCTTCACGAAGGTGAGCTGGCTGACATCAACCTGCTGCTGGTGGATTTTTTCTACCAGATAATGATACGTCAGTAATGGCGTGGCTCCGGTCGCCAGGCAAATCACAGCATTCGGTTTGCTACGGATCACGGCCAATAAATATTCGCTGGCACGTTCACTTAACGCCGTATAGTTTTCAACTTGCTGAAGGGTTTGCACAGGATGAAATTCCTTAAGTAAAGAGGCACCACCAGACGCAGTGCCTCGTTCCATTTACAAAATGCCGAATGCGGAACAAACAATAGAGAGCACAAAAGTCACGCCGATTAACAGCACCGGATGCGCTTTTTTCACCCGCAGGAAGTAATACATCAGCAGGGTGTAGGCCATCGGTAAAATGTTCGGGAAGACTTTATCGAAGAAATCCTGCTGCAGCGCAACGCTGTGGGTATTGTCGATGGCAAACGATGTCACCACGTTAATATGCACATACGAAGCGATCAGCCCGCCGATTACCGTGATCCCGAGGATGGTTGCCGAACGGGCAATCATCTGCGAGTTCTCTCGCACTTTATCGATCGCCTTCACGCCGACTGAATAACCGACGTGGGTCCAGCCGACGCGCAGGAAAAAGATAAGCAGGTAAACGGCGAAAAATAGAATCGGCCCCAGCAGGTTTCCCTGGCTGGCAAATGATGAGCAAATTCCCGCCATAATCGGCAACAAAGTAAACCAGAAAATCGCATCGCCAATCCCGGCGATTGGGCCAAACAGCGCCACTTTGAGGCCTTTAATGGTGTCGCGGTTTTCTCCTTTTTCTTCCATCGAAATTAATAACCCCATCAGGAATCCGACCAGATTCGGGTGGGTATTAATAAATTCGAGGTTATCTTTCATCGCCGCGCTTAAGCCCGGTTTGTCGTCCTTATAAATCTTTTTCAGGATCGGCAACATCGCCCAGGTAAAACCGCCCGCCTGCATCCTTTCGTAGTTAAAGCTTGCTTGTAGCAGTGACGAACGAAAGCCCAGACGGGTGATATCTTTTTTACTGATTTCAGATCCCATTGCTGTAGTCCTCTTCTTCATTTTTACTGGCAACGGGCTGCGGTTGCGCTTGCTGCCGGGATTTCGCATTGAAAAACTCATACACCGCAAAGCCTGCGCCCAGTACGGCAACCGGCAACAGGTTGCTGACCTGGATGTAGCAAACAAACAGGAAACCGGCGATCAGGTAAGGGATATATTGCGCTTTGAACATTACGCGCAGCAGCAAGCCAAAACCAACGGCAGGCAGAATACCGCCAGCCACTTCAAAGCCGTGGGTCAGCCAGGCGGGCATCGCTTTCACCAGCGCCTGCATCGCCCCCTGTGCCAGGTAAGTACAGAGGAAAGCAATCACCGCATACGCTGAAGCGACGATGAGCATCGTTGTCCAGTTAAGCCGGGAAAACGCTGCCGTATCCGCCTCTTTCGCGCATTTATCGGCTTTGGTCATAAATAATGAGAAAGCGGAATAGAAGAACAGAATGACGTACTGCATTAACAAACTAAACGGCAGGCCAAGACCAATTGCTGTTTTGGCATCAACGCCCGTAGACCATGCAATGACGGTGGTCATCAGACCCGCCATAATCGGGTTGGGCGGCTGAACACCACCTGCAGGGGTTAATCCGGCGAAAGCCAACTCTGTCAGACCACCGGTAATTAAGCCAGTCTGAATATCACCGAGAATAGCGCCAGTTAGGGTACAAACGATTATCGGGCGGAATAAAAATAAGGCTTCCAGCCAAAAATCAATCCCCAGAAAGAAAACTAACGCCGCCAGGGATAATCCCTGGAGTAGGGTTATTTCATGCATTTTTATTACCTCAAACCAATATTAAGGCGATTTTAGATTTAGTCAGGGATTTGTTCTTTTTGATCGCCAGGGACGTCCTGAATGAAAACATTCACGCCACGTTGTTTAATAAAACGTAAGTCCGTGAGATCCTGGTCATCGACATAAACTTTACTGCTGATTTGCTTTTTCCCTTCCGAGAAATGCATATTGCCGACGTTGACATCTTTCAGGTCAATACCACCTTCTACCAATTTACGTACCGTTTGTGGCGTACGGCAAATCAGGAAGATCTTCTGATGTGGTGCAGCTTTGCCGATGACGTTAATGGTTTTTTCGATAGTAAAGAAACGAATGCCAAAGCCGTAGGTTTCCGCGGTAATACCCTAATTTCTGTTGAATATCATCGTTAGCGACAACATCATCCACGACTACCAACAGATTCGCACCGATGGTGGATGTCCAGGTCACGCCAACCTGACCGTGAACCAGACGGTTATCAATACGGGTTAAGAGAATATTTGGACTGCTCATTGTGTAATCCTCACCATAAAGTTGAATAATATAATTTTTTTAAATATATTATTGTTGCGATATTGTAGTGATGTATTTATTAAGGTTTAGTTATCTCCTTTTCCATTAAGGCACTCCCCGATATTAATCGGGAAGTACATTGGGATAAATCATAAAAAACTAATGATTATGCTGAAATTCGATTCGCTGAACCACAGACATTAATTTTATTTCTGACAACTTCTTTCATCGCATCCATTCCGACGCGCATATAATAACGAGGATCATTACCCTGCGGATTTTCCGCAAACCAGGCTTTAACCGCGCCAGCGAAGGCTATTTTTAATTCTGTGGCAACGTTCACTTTTGTGACGCCAAGTTCAATAGTGCGACGGACAAATTCATCCGGAACATCGCTGGCACCATGCAGCACCAGAGGAACATCCACCACTTCACGAATTTCCGCCAGCCGCTGGAAATCAATCTTCGGCGTTTTGCTGTATAAGCCGTGCGCCGTACCAATCGCTACCGCCAGGCTGTCGACGCCAGTCAGTTCGACAAAGCGTTTAGCTTCTTGTGGATCGGTCAGGAATGCACTTTCGGCGTCAACGCTCATGTCATCTTCAACACCGCCCAGGCGGCCCAGTTCTGCTTCCACGCTGCAATCTTGTGAGTGGCAGAAGTCAACAACCGATTTCACCAGCTTCACGTTCTCGGCAAACGGGAAGTGGCTGCCGTCGATCATCGCACTGCGCACACCTGCGTGGACTTTACGGCGAATATCATCCAGCGATTCGTGGTGGTCGAGATGCAGCGCCAGTGGCATGTTGTAGGTTGTGGAATAGGCGCTACACAGGGCGTAGATCTCTTCCAGCGCGATGTGTTTAAAGGTCCCCGGCGTTCCGGCGAGGATCACCGGCGATCGCATTTCACTGCACACTTCGAGGATCGCTTGGATCGTCTCGGCGTTATGAATGTTAAAAGCAGGCACCGCGTAGCCATTGGCCTGGGCGTCCTGTAACAGATATTTAGTGGAGATAATGCTCATAATGCGATCCTCTTATGCCTGCCACGGATGAATGATTACGCCTTGCACCACGCGGTTAACGGTGCCACTGGCTGATGGGGTATCCGGCGTATTGCCCATGTGCAGCGACTGCATCAGTGCAAACGTCTGGGCGTACATCAGGAAGCAAAATGCCTGCTCAACGTCGATAAAGTGACGTGACGGTGGCAGGATGATATGTGGACCGGCAGCGACGATGTCGCTGCTTTCCGCGGCGATGGCGATTACACGCATTGCCTGGTTGTCACGGCGAAGTTCAGCCAGCAGATCAAGATCATACTGACGGGTGTAAGGGTGGCTGGAGACAAATACCACCACCAGCGTTTCGTCATCGACCAGCGATTTTGGTCCATGACGGAATCCGGTTGGAGAATCATAAAAGGCCGCCAGTTTACCCGCCGTCAGTTCCAGCACTTTCAGCGCCGACTCGCGTGCTGCGCCCTGTAAGCCACCGCTACCGAGATAAACGATCCGTTTCCACGGTGCGTAACCAAACACACCTTCGCTGAAATCGCCCAGTGAGGTCAGGATCGCCTGGCAACGATCCGCCACGTCGCGGAAGGTTTGGCTGTTGATCGTCTCAGGTGCGAAAACCGCGAGGCAGCTGGCCATCATGGTGGTAATGCTGCTGGTCATCGCAAAGCCGCGATCGTGCGTTTCTGCGGGCATCAGCAGGGCAAACGCGTTATCGCTGTTGATCGCGTTTTGGTAAAGAGCGCCCGCTTCGTTGCAGGTGATCGGCAGGTGATAGCATTCCGGTACAAATTGATTTGCCAGTTCCACGGCTGCGACGCTTTCCGGGCTGTTGCCGGATCGACCGAAGGAGATCAACAGCAGCGGATGAGCTGGGTTCAGGTAGTCCATCGGATTGGTGACCAGATCGGTGGTCGGTACGGCGCTGAAGTTTTTACCGGTATGGCTGGCGAGCCACGGCGCGATGATGTCACCGATAAATGCCGACGTTCCGGCTCCGGTCAGGATGATCCGCAGATTCTCTTTGCGCAGTAACGGTTCAAGGAAGTTATTGAGCGCGGAACGTAGCGCGTCGATGTTGGTGAGTGAACGGATCCATGCGCGAGGCTGATGGCGGATCTCTTCTTCAGTCCATGTACCGGTTGCGGCGGCAGCAGGGGTGTAATTTTCTGGCATAACTCAATCCTTAGTCTGATGAACTTGACGTCGGGCGTTGTCGCTTTCACTTGCCTTTCGTTTCATTTCACTTGGTGATGTCTTTCGTTGATTAAAATCTATAGAAAAGAAACTGAAAGTTCAATGGAGAAAAAAGAAATAAAACGAAATTTGTGATCGTTGAAAGAAAAGATAAAGGAAGCAAAAGGGATTGCTGGATGCGGCGCAAACGCTTTATCCGGCCTTGCGGTCACCAACTGTAGGTCGGATAAGACGCGTTAGCGTCGCATCCGACACCGCTGCACAGATCAAAACGAAAGAAAAAGAAAGGCCTTACGGGGGAAGTGAAGGCCCAATAAAGGAGCAAACTATCAAAACGAAGCTAATTGACCCTGAATCCAGATTTGTTGCACATGTAGCCCGCTATCCAGCGCAACGACGCTGGCGCGTTTGCCCGGTTTAAGCGATCCCAGAACACCATCAACACCCAGCATTCGCGCCGGATGCAGCGACGCCATATGGATGGCTTCCGCAGGCGTTACGCCCGTCAACTCGACCATGTTGCGCACTGCCGCATCGACAGACAGCGTACTGCCCGCCAGCCCACCGGACGCGGTACGGACAACGCCACCGCGCATCTGCACTTCTTCACCACATAACGTATAGCGACCATCCGGCATCCCAGCTGCCTGCATCGCGTCGGTGATCAGTACGATTCTCTCTTTCGCACAGCAACAACACAGCGACATTGCCGCCGGATGCACATGATGACCATCGGCTATCAGTTCCAGCCAGGCGCGCTTGTCCGTTAATCCCGCGCCAACCATTCCCGGTTCGCGGTGATGTAAACCTGTCATCCCGTTATAGCAATGCACCAGGCCGTCGGCACCAGCATCAAACGCGGCACGGGTTTGTTGCCAGGTCGCCGCGCTATGCCCCAGCATCACCCGTACGTTTTGCTGTTTAAGATGGCGGATGGCCTGCAATGCCCCTTCTTTTTCCGGTGCCAGCGCTACCACACGTAAGGTGTGCTGAGAAACGGCAATCAACTGATCCAGCTCGGCAATTTCAAGCTCGCGAAACAACTCCGGCGGATGCGCGCCTTTATTCTGCGGCGTGAAGTACGGTCCTTCGAGATAACTCCCCAGCACTTGCGCACCAGGTCCGCCGCGTTGGCAACGTTGAGCAATACGTTTCAGCGCCGCATGAATGGTATTAAGCGGCGTGGTTACGGTGGTCGGTAACCAACTGCCGACACCTTCGCGTGCCTTGTGCATTGCCAGCTTGTCGAGTACATCCGGCGCGTCATCCATTACATCAACGCCCGCACCACCGTGTACATGGGTGTCGATGTAAGCAGGGCAGAGCAGTTCCGCATCGCGTTCAGTCACGCCCGCTGGAATCGGTTCGATTGCTGCGATGACACCGTCAGCAATACGCAACTGATGGTCATCGAGCCATCCCTCTTCAGTCAGCAGCCTTCTGGCGCGCAGAACGTGTGTCATATTCCTTCCTCGACCGGACATTCTTCATGGCAGCGGCCTAACTCGTCCACCAGACTGGTCAGCCCTCGGTGTCCACACTCCAGCGCCTGTACACGGAATTCTTCACCGCTTAACCCTTCGCGCTCCAGCACCATCTCCAGTAGCAGTTGCAAATTGGTGCCGGTGATCACTTCACAGCCCGGTTTTTGCATCGCCAGCGTTGAAGCTACGCGAAACGGCGTGCCGCCCAGCAAATCCGTCAGAAAAACAATGCCGTCTTCACAATCCAGTTGGGCGATGGCCTCTTCAAGCTGCGATGTAAGCAGCGCGGTGCTTGAGGTTTCCGGAAAATCGATGGCGATAAACTGCGATTGCTCACCGAGAATTTGCTTCATTGCTTTTTCCATACCGCTGGCAAACCCGCCATGCCCTGTCAAAATAATACTTAACATCTAATACCTCATTGTATTTAAAGGAAATGGCAGAATTTACCGACGATGCCGAGAACCACTGTCACTGCAATCAGGCGCAGCGGACTCCAGCCGCGGCGTACCAGCCAGAACATGGTCAGGGTGTAGACCAGCGGTAAGAAGGCTGGCATCAGTTTGTCGATAACATCAGCCTGTAACTTAACCACTGCGTCGCCCGCTGTGATTTCCAGCGTGGTGCTTAAACGAACATAGGTTGCCACCAGCGCACCGATTACCGTCATCCCAACGATAGACGCAGCATGGCCGACTTTTTTGGTATTCGCTTTAATCAGTGGAATCGCCGCCACGCCCATGCGGTAAGCATAATGCGCCAGACCAAAACGCAGCCCCAGGTGTACCACGTTGAACAGCACAATAAAGACGACAGCGCCAAGAATAGAGCCTTGTAGCGCGAGGCTTGCACCTACCCCGCCACAAAACGGCAGTAGCGTTAGCCAGAACATTGCATCGCCAATCCCGCCAAGCGGCGCACCGACGGCAATTTTGGTGCTCTGAATACTGTTAACGTCCTGCTTAGAACGCTCCATCGCAAGGATAATGCCGATAACAAACGTCACCAGAAACGGATGGGTATTGAAGAAACCCATATGCCCCTTCATGGCGCGCGCCAGGTCGCGTTTATTAGTGTGGATCTTTTTCAGAGCAGGCAGCAGACCGTACAACCAGCCAGAAGCCTGCATACGTTCGTAGTTAAAAGACGCTTGTAACAGCATGGAACGCCAGGCGACGCGGTTGATATCTTTTTTCGTCAGCTCCGCGCCAATGCTCTGATCTTCATACACGTTTTCATTGACGCCAGTCAGCAATGTTTCTTCGTTTTCACTGACGTTCGGCAGGGTGGTTTGATTAGATGCCATCTTCAAATTCCTCTTTCTGTGCCGCAGGTTGAGTCGGTTCAGGAGATTTACGCAGCAAGTCGATCAGCGCCATCGCCAGCGCAGCGGCAGCAATAGCCAGCACTGGTAACTTGAGCCAGGCGGCGGCAACAAAGCCCAGGATGAAGTAGGGGATGTAGACGTTTTTCATCATGATTTTCAGCAGCACGGCAAAACCGATTGCTGGCATGATGCCGCCCGCGACGCCGAGGCCGTCGATTAATCGTTGCGGCAGGACATCAATGATGGTTTTTGCATGTTCCGCGCCGAAGTAGATAGGCAGGAAAGCGCAGAGAAAATAGAAAATGCCGAGTGCCAGCAGTGCCAGATAGTTCACGCGTTCAATGCCGCGAGTATCGGCGTTCTCCGCCATCCGGTCGCAGCGAGACATCACGCCGGACATCACCGAGAACAGGAAGGTAATCCCCATCTGTACTGCGACAGCGAAAGGTACGGCGACACCGACCGCGACATCGGGTTTCACGCCAGTAGTAATGGCAAACGCCGTGCCGACGATAGTACCGATAATCACGTTAGGCGGCTGTGCGCCCGCCAGCGGGGCCAGCCCCATCCACACCAGTTCCAGCGTACCGCCGGTTAAAATTCCGGTATGCAGATCGCCAAGTACCAGCCCGACCAACGGGCCGAGGACCACCGGGCGGTGCATATGGGTTAGGCCGTTAAACATATCCAGGCCAGCGATAAAGGCGATAATGCCCAACGCAAATGCCTGCAACAGGCTGATTTCCATGATGAATCCCTCAAAGTAATTTAAAGAGGTCCACAGCAGGCTCTGTTGGGACGCCCTGAACGAAGCATTCCACCCCAGCGGTTTTCAGGTCGTTAAATGCTGCGATATCGCCCGCATCCACAGAAACCGTTTTGGCGATTTGTTGTTTGCCATTGGCGTAGTGCATATTGCCAACGTTAATGCGATTCACCGGAACGCCACCTTTCACCAGCGTCAGGAAATCGGCGGGTGTTTTACAAACCAGCAGGATTTTCTGTCGATCGGCGGCGCGATGAATGTTGTCGATAACTTTTTGCAGCGTCCAGAAACGTACGGCGATCCCTTCTGCCAGTACCATTTCCATCAGGTTTTGTTGTACCGGATCTTCGGCAACCTCATCGTTGGCTACCAGCACCAGATTTGCCCCCGCAAATCCGACCCATTGAACGCCGACCTGACCGTGAATCAAGCGTTCATCAATCCGGCTTAAAACAATATTTGGCATAGCGTGTTCCTCTTTGTTTTGCTTATTGGCCTTCACAGGCTGTGTGGTACTGCGCCAGGATGTCCTGAATATGGTTGATAATGAGTTCCCGTGGCGTTGGCTGCAGCTCGCCGGAGCGAACTTTCACGTACTGCAGCGGCAGATACTGGCTGATCAGCGGCAGCGGAATTGGTGAATCCGCCAGATTACGTACCAGATGAGCGAAAGCGTCATCAATCTGGCTGTCCGGCCAGTAATAGCGCACGCGATCCGAGTAGCTATAACCACGCGCCAGACGACGCGCGTTGCCGTCACCGTGGTAGTGGCTTTGCCAGTATTCCGGGCGGTCGAGCATCACGTCTTCCAGCACCTGACGCAGACCAGAACAGGCTTTCGCTGGCACCAGTTCTTCTTCAATCGCCGCCAGAGAGAACAGAGCTTCACGCAGGGCGAAGGTCAGCGCTGGGCCAACTTTCAGAATGGCAAAGTGGTCAATCACCAGCTGGCGCAGCGATTGCGGCGTTTGATAATCGGTAGAGTGCGCTTCGAAAATCAGCGTTTCGTAGTTTTCGACCATCTGGCTTAAGGCGCTCGCTTTGGCGGGCTGATAATCAATAACGTTGGTGTGATCGAATTCGACGCCGGGTTGAACCACCAGGGCAATGATGCGTGGCCAGATGGCATTCAAACCTTGCTTTTCAAAGGCGTGACGATGGGCTTCCAGCGTGGCGCGGGCGGCATCCGGCGTGGTGACCGCCAGCTCGCTTAAGGTTTCATGCGCGCCGCCAGGTACCGGCACTTCGGTACCAATGACATACTCCAGATCGGCTTCGCCAAAGTGTTCAAGACAGGTTTCTTCCGCCACTTTCGCCAGACGGGCGGCGCGTTCAGCCACGATGTCATCAGTTAAGGGAATCGGATCGTCCTGACAGGACATGCTGCAATCAAGGTGGATTTTTTTGAATCCTGCCGCAACGTAGCTTTTAATCAAATCATCGGCATTGGCCATTGCCTGAGCGGCCGGCAGGTTTTGCCAGCGGTTTGGCCCCAGATGGTCACCACCCAGAATCAACGCATCCTGCGGGAAATTCAACGAGTCGGCGAGCTGACAAACAAAGCCGCGAAAATCGGCGGGCGTCATTCCGGTATAACCGCCGAACTGGTCTACCTGATTGGAGGTTGCTTCAATCAGTAACGGCGTTTGGTTTGCACTGGCGTAGCGGATTGCAGCCTCCAGCACCAGCGGATGTGCGGAACAAACGGCATAAATTCCATTTGTTTTGCCCGCTTTGTGCTGTCTCACCATTTCTGTCAGATGTTTCACTTTCCTCTCCAGTTCAGATTACTGCGATATTAATCTTTCGTTTTGTTTCAGTTGATACTGCGTCATGGTGAGATAAAAATAAAACGAAAGATAATAGTTTTCTGATCTGATTCACAAAAGAAACATAATGAAAGTCACTGAAACGAGAGTAGCTTGCGTCAATGGGCAAGGTGGGCTTGCATTTGCTTAATAGAAAGGCGTTAATAGGCAAAACGAAATGAAACGAAAGTTTTACGAAAGGACTTACTATGAGTAATACCGACGCTTCAGGTGAGAAGCGAGTGACTGGCACCAGCGAGCGACGAGAACAGATCATTCAGCGTCTGCGACAGCAAGGGAGTGTGCAGGTTAACGATCTGTCGGCATTGTATGGCGTATCTACTGTGACGATCCGCAACGATCTGGCGTTTCTGGAAAAGCAGGGGATCGCTGTGCGTGCCTATGGTGGCGCGTTGATCTGCGATAGCACGACGCCGTCAGTCGAGCCATCAGTGGAAGATAAAAGCGCACTGAACACCGCGATGAAACGCAGCGTTGCGAAAGCTGCCGTTGAGTTGATTCAGCCTGGTCATCGGGTGATCCTCGACTCCGGGACCACCACTTTTGAGATTGCTCGTCTGATGCGCAAGCACACTGACGTAATTGCGATGACCAACGGTATGAACGTGGCTAATGCGTTGCTGGAAGCGGAAGGCGTTGAGCTGCTGATGACCGGCGGGCATTTGCGCCGTCAGTCGCAATCTTTTTACGGCGATCAGGCTGAGCAATCGCTGCAAAATTACCACTTCGATATGCTGTTTCTTGGTGTAGATGCGATCGATCTGGAGCGCGGCGTCAGCACACATAATGAAGATGAAGCTCGTTTAAACCGTCGGATGTGCGAAGTTGCGGAACGGATCATCGTGGTCACCGATTCCAGTAAGTTCAATCGTTCCAGTTTACATAAGATCATTGATACTCAACGTATCGACATGATCATTGTTGATGAAGGCATTCCTGCGGATAGCCTGGAAGGACTGCGAAAGGCTGGGGTTGAAGTGATTCTGGTCGGGGAGTGAGAAAGGATGCCCGCTGGTCAACACGAATGCGTTCGGCGGGCATTGTGAACACCATCAATGGGTTTCTTCTGTTTCTCGGGTGAGGGTTTCCCAGTCGGCAGGAGGATGTCCTCTTTTTAACATTTTGCTGAATACGGTATAGGCATCTGTTTTTTTACCGTAGGTGCGCAGAGTGTTTTCATCGTTCATCCATCCCAGAATGATGACTTTCTCTTTTTCACTATAACGAAAGAAGAGACGATAACGACCAGCACCAAATTTTACCCGTGACCAGTCTTTATTTTTCCCAGAGCCTAACGACTTGCCATGACGGAATGCCGGTGATGATGGATTGACCGTGATATGCTCCTCAATCACTTTATGGACTACCGCCAATAACTTTGTGGCGGCTTTTCTCTGATAATTTTCAGGAACTTTTCCCTTTAATGTCTCGACTTCGGCAACTAAAGCGTCGTAGGTTTCCTGAAAACAGGGATGAGCATATAGCGCCCAACCATTAACCCTTTGTGGAAAATCCATTATTCGTCGTCGCCAATCTCATCATCAATGTTGACGTCCATGCCAGCGACAAGTTTCTTTCCTTGTTGAATGTTGAATGGACGAGTTTTTTGCGGGTTGTTCTGGATATCTGCATCCAGAAAACGCAAAAATGCATTCATAGTATGATCCTCCTGTTCATCTCCCAGTCGGCACATAAATACTTGCCCACCAGGCAGAATTTCGTAATGAATGCTGTCCTGGCCTGGCTTCAGTTTTAAGGCCTCACGCACTGGCGCGGGGATAGTTGTTTGTCCGCGTATCGTGACCTTTGATTCAGTGGTCAGTACAGCGTGAGAGCGAGCATTAGCGGGCATGATTCACTGTCCTTTTACAGCCTGTTTTCTGCTCAAATTATAAGCTTGAACTAAGGTAATGCAAATGCATTATTAATGGACGTGGGGGCTTTAAACAATAAAAACATGGCACTAAGGCCATGTTTTGCGAGGGACGTTCCAAAAGAAATCAGGTCACCGGTGCCGGGTTAAACACCGCCAGCTGGTTATGCAGCCCCCATTGATCCGAGAAGGTTTTCTTCTTCCCGCTGGCGACGTCGAGAATAAAGTGGAACAACTTCCAGCCCACCTCTTCAATAGTTTCTTCGCCGGTAGCGATGGTGCCCGCATTAATATCCATTAAATCAAACCAGCGGTTCGCCAGCTCGGTGCGGGTTGCCATTTTAATGACGGGTACCGCCATCAGGCCGTACGGCGTACCACGACCGGTCGTAAACACTTGCACTGTGATACCCGAAGCCACCTGTTGCGTGCCACAGACAAAATCGCTGGCTGGCGTCGCGGCGTAAATTAATCCGCGTTTAGTCGGGCGTTGACCGGGCGACAGCACTTCAACAATTGCGCTTTTACCCGATTTAGCAATGGAGCCGAGTGCCTTCTCTACCACGTTTGCCAGACCGCCTTTCTTGTTGCCCGGCGAAGGGTTGGCGCTGCGGTCGGTTTTTCCCATATTGAGATAGTTATCGTACCACTCCATCTCCTCCAGCAGCCGTTTGCCGACCTCTTCGTTCACTGCGCGTGGTGTCAGCAGATGGATCGCGTCACGCACTTCCGTTACTTCTGAAAACATCACCGTTGCGCCGCAGCGCACCAGTAGATCAGACGCATAGCCAACCGCCGGGTTTGCCGTTACACCAGAAAACGCATCGCTGCCACCGCACTGCATACCAACGACCAGTTCTGAAGCCGGGCAGGTTTCTCGCTGCCGTTGATTCAGTTTTTGTAGATGGCGTTCGGCGATCTGCAAAATATCCTCGACCATGGACTGAAAACCGACATGCTTTTCATCCTGCAAACTGACAATGCTGGCGCTTTCTACTGGAATAGCTTGCACATCATCCGTTCCAGTCAGCAGGCGCTCAGGCTGCAACTTTTCACAACCCAGGCCAATCACCATTACTTCGCCGCCAAAGTTAGGATTCAGCGAAATATTGTGAATGGTACGGATAGGTACAACTGCCGCCGGTGCGTTAATCGCCACGCCACAACCGTACAAATGATTCAGCCCCACCACGCCATCGACGTTCGGGTATTTCGGTAGCAGATCGCGTTCAATGATTTTTACTACATAGTCCACCACGCCTGCCACACAGTGGACGCTGGTGGTGATACCGAGCAGGTTTTTGGTGCCCACGCTGCCATCGGCATTGCGATAGCCCTCAAAGGTGTATCCTTCCAGCGGCGGTAAGGGTTCCGGGACTTTGGTTGCCAGTGGCAGCGTGTGTAACGGCGGCGCTTCCGGTAGTACAACCATTGATTCGTCGATCCAGCTTCCGCGTGGGATTGCACGCACGGCGTAACCAATCACTTCGCCATAACGAATAATTTCACCATTAGCCGGAATGTCCAGCAATGCGACTTTATGCCCCTGGGGAATATGTTCAATTAATTCCAGCCCATCCGGAAAACGCGTTCCTGCTTTCAGGCCATTATCATTAACAATAATTGCCACATTATCTGTGTCGTGAACTTTTATATAAAACGCAGTTGGCGTTTCTTGTCTGATTTCGATGTTGGCCATTGTGCAATATTCTCCAGCCAGGGGTTATTAAAATGAGGACCTGGTCTCATTTAAAAATAAATGACTTCATTGGGTGAAATAAGAATGTCAGGAGTTTAAACGCAGAAATGTGATCAATGTCAATCATTTCAGGGATTGCAGTGCCGCCCGGTAAGGTAAAGCGCAAATCTGTGCTTTAGCGCGCAACCTTATGTGCATATGCTCAAAATAATATTTAAATAGTATTAATTAAATTAGCATTTGCACAATGATTATTATTCTCGCGCTGCTTATACTAATTCCCGAGTTCATTGTCGTTACGGCATAAATGAAACTCATAAATAACACCTTCCCCATAATAATAAAAATCAGCATAAGTACCCGAGGTAAATAAAATGATTCTGGACACCGTTGACGAAAAAAAGAAAGGCGTGCATACCCGCTATTTAATATTACTGATTATTTTTATTGTTACCGCCGTTAACTACGCCGATCGTGCAACGCTGTCTATTGCTGGTACCGAAGTGGCAAAAGAGTTGCAGTTAAGTGCGGTTTCGATGGGTTACATCTTCTCCGCTTTTGGCTGGGCCTACTTGCTGATGCAAATCCCCGGCGGCTGGCTGCTTGATAAGTTTGGCTCGAAAAAAGTTTACACCTACAGCCTCTTTTTCTGGTCGCTATTCACCTTCCTGCAAGGCTTTGTTGATATGTTCCCGCTGGCCTGGGCAGGGATCTCCATGTTCTTTATGCGCTTTATGCTCGGCTTCTCGGAAGCGCTATCATTCCCGGCGAACGCCCGAATTGTCGCCGCCTGGTTCCCGACGAAAGAACGTGGTACTGCCTCCGCCATCTTTAACTCGGCGCAATATTTCTCGCTGGCGCTCTTTTCGCCGCTGCTTGGCTGGCTGACTTTCGCCTGGGGCTGGGAGCACGTCTTTACCGTTATGGGGGTGATTGGTTTTGTGCTGACGGCGCTGTGGATCAAGTTGATTCATAACCCGACAGATCACCCACGTATGTCTGCGGAAGAGCTGAAGTTTATCTCGGAAAATGGCGCGGTGGTCGATATGGACCACAAAAAGCCGGGCAGTGCGGCAGCAAGCGGACCCAAACTGCATTACATCAAGCAATTGCTCTCTAACCGCATGATGCTGGGCGTATTTTTCGGACAATATTTTATCAACACCATCACCTGGTTCTTCCTCACCTGGTTCCCGATTTATCTGGTGCAGGAAAAAGGCATGTCGATTCTGAAAGTGGGTCTGGTCGCCTCGATTCCAGCACTGTGTGGTTTTGCGGGCGGCGTGCTGGGAGGTGTCTTCTCGGATTATCTGATCAAACGCGGTTTATCCCTGACCCTGGCACGTAAGCTACCGATTGTGCTGGGAATGTTGCTGGCTTCCACCATCATCTTATGTAACTACACCAACAACACCACGCTGGTGGTCATGCTGATGGCGCTGGCTTTCTTTGGCAAAGGATTTGGTGCGCTGGGCTGACCGGTGATTTCTGACACCGCGCCGAAAGAGATTGTTGGCCTCTGCGGCGGCGTCTTTAACGTCTTTGGCAATGTTGCCTCCATTGTCACTCCACTGGTGATTGGCTACCTGGTAAGTGAACTGCACTCCTTCAATGCAGCACTGGTTTTCGTGGGATGTTCAGCGCTGATGGCGATGGTCTGCTACCTCTTCGTAGTTGGCGACCTTAAACGTATGGAATTGCAGAAATAAGCAAAGGTATAAGCGATGAATAACGATGTTTTCCCGAATAAATTCAAAGCCGCACTGGCTGCGAAACAGGTACAAATTGGTTGCTGGTCAGCACTCTCTAACCCGATTAGCACTGAAGTTCTTGGTTTGGCTGGGTTTGACTGGCTGGTGCTGGATGGCGAACATGCGCCAAACGATATCTCCACGTTTATTCCGCAGTTAATGGCCTTGAAAGGCAGCGCCAGCGCGCCAGTAGTGCGAGTGCCGACCAACGAGCCGGTAATTATTAAGCGTCTTCTGGATATCGGTTTCTATAACTTCCTGATTCCTTTTGTAGAAACAAAAGAGGAAGCAGAGCTGGCGGTGGCATCAACCCGTTACCCACCGGAAGGCATTCGCGGCGTCTCCGTTTCTCACCGCGCCAATATGTTTGGCACCGTGGCGGATTATTTCGCTCAGTCGAACAAGAACATCACTATTCTGGTCCAGATAGAAAGTCAGCAGGGCGTAGATAACGTCGATGCCATTGCCGCTACCGAAGGCGTAGACGGCATCTTCGTCGGCCCCAGCGATCTGGCCGCGGCATTAGGCCATCTCGGCAATGCATCACACCCGGATGTACAAAAAGCAATTCAGCACATTTTTAACCGTGCCAGCGCGCACGGCAAACCCAGCGGTATCCTCGCGCCGGTCGAAGCCGATGCGCGTCGTTATCTGGAATGGGGCGCGACGTTTGTGGCTGTCGGCAGCGATCTCGGCGTCTTCCGCTCTGCCACTCAGAAACTGGCTGATACCTTTAAAAAATAACCACCACCGCAACAAGAGAGATGATTGATATGACTATGAAAGTTGGTTTTATTGGCCTGGGGATTATGGGTAAACCAATGAGTAAAAACCTTCTGAAAGCAGGTTACTCGCTGGTGGTTGCTGACCGTAACCCAGAAGCTATTGCTGACGTGATTGCTGCAGGTGCAGAAACAGCGTCTACGGCTAAAGCGATCGCTGAACAGTGCGACGTCATCATAACCATGCTGCCAAACTCCCCTCATGTGAAAGAGGTGGCGCTGGGTGAGAATGGCATTATTGAAGGCGCGAAGCCAGGTACGGTATTGATCGATATGAGTTCTATCGCACCGCTGGCAAGCCGTGAAATCAGCGAAGCGCTGAAAGCGAAAGGCATTGATATGCTGGATGCTCCGGTGAGCGGCGGTGAACCGAAAGCCATCGACGGTACGCTGTCAGTGATGGTGGGCGGCGACAAGGCTATTTTCGACAAATACTATGATTTGATGAAAGCGATGGCGGGTTCCGTGGTGCATACCGGGGAAATCGGTGCAGGTAACGTCACCAAACTGGCAAATCAGGTCATTGTGGCGCTGAATATTGCCGCGATGTCAGAAGCGTTAACGCTGGCAACTAAAGCGGGCGTTAACCCGGACCTGGTTTATCAGGCAATTCGCGGTGGACTGGCGGGCAGTACCGTGCTGGATGCCAAAGCGCCGATGGTGATGGACCGCAACTTCAAGCCGGGCTTCCGTATTGATCTGCATATTAAGGATCTGGCGAATGCGCTGGATACTTCTCACGGCGTCGGCGCACAACTGCCGCTCACAGCTGCGGTTATGGAGATGATGCAGGCACTGCGAGCAGATGGTTTAGGAACGGCGGATCATAGCGCCCTGGCGTGCTACTACGAAAAACTGGCGAAAGTCGAAGTTACTCGTTAATGACGTCGTGCCCGGATGGCGTATTGCAATCCGGGCCTGGAATCCAGGCCGAATAAGAGAAACGCCCTCCGGCGTCATGTGGTAACAGGCATAGGTATGAAAATCGTAATCGCCCCAGACTCTTATAAAGAAAGTTTATCTGCCAGCGAGGTTGCGCAGGCGATAGAAAAAGGATTTCGGGAAATTTTTCCTGATGCACAGTACGTTTCTGTTCCGGTTGCCGACGGTGGCGAAGGAACGGTGGAAGCGATGATTGCAGCCACCCAGGGGGCTGAACGTCACGCCTGGGTTACAGGGCCGCTGGGCGAGAAAGTGAATGCCAGTTGGGGGATCTCCGGCGATGGCAAAACCGCGTTTATTGAAATGGCGGCGGCCAGTGGGCTGGAGCTGGTACCTGCGGAAAAACGCGATCCACTCGTGACCACTTCACGCGGCACAGGCGAGTTAATCCTGCAGGCGCTGGAGAGTGGTGCGACAAACATTATTATCGGCATTGGCGGCAGCGCTACAAATGATGGCGGCGCAGGCATGGTACAGGCGCTGGGGGCGAAATTATGCGACGCCAACGGCAATGAAATTGGTTTTGGCGGCGGTAGTCTTAATACTCTGAATGATATTGATATTTCCGGCCTCGATCCGCGCTTAAAAGATTGCGTCATTCGCGTCGCTTGTGATGTCACCAATCCGCTGGTGGGCGATAACGGCGCATCGCGCATCTTTGGCCCACAAAAGGGAGCCAGTGAAGCGATGATTGTTGAGCTGGACAATAACCTCTCTCACTATGCCGAGGTCATTAAAAAAGCGCTGCATGTTGATGTGAAAGATGTCCCCGGTGCAGGAGCTGCGGGTGGTATGGGCGCGGCGCTAATGGCGTTTCTTGGTGCGGAACTGAAAAGTGGTATTGAAATCGTCACTACGGCGCTGAATCTGGAGGAACATATTCACGATTGTACGCTGGTGATCACCGGTGAAGGGCGTATTGACAGCCAGAGTATTCACGGGAAGGTACCGATTGGTGTCGCAAACGTGGCGAAGAAGTACCATAAACCGGTGATTGGCATTGCGGGTAGCCTGACCGATGATGTTGGCGTTGTACATCAGCATGGCATTGATGCGGTCTTCAGCGTATTGACCAGCATAGGTACGTTGGACGAAGCATTCCGCGGGGCTTATGACAATATCTGCCGTGCTTCACGTAATATCGCCGCGACACTGGCGATTGGAATGCGCAACGCGGGGTGACAAGGGCGCGCAAACCCTCTATACTGCGCGCCGAAGCTGACCAGACAGTCGCCGCTTCGTCGTCGTCCTCTTCGGGGGAGACGGGCGGAGGGGAGGAAAGTCCGGGCTCCATAGGGCAGGGTGCCAGGTAACGCCTGGGGGGGAAACCCACGACCAGTGCAACAGAGAGCAAACCGCCGATGGCCCGCGCAAGCGGGATCAGGTAAGGGTGAAAGGGTGCGGT